>Ga0209347_1000140_pt1 | contig 203016 bp, 169 predicted proteins | sample AutmiccommuBRH23_FD_187382 | JGI IMG/M metagenome (GOLD analysis project Ga0209347, IMG submission 187382) | Deep subsurface microbial communities from Mt. Terri, Switzerland - Autotrophic microbial communities BRH/23 (SPAdes) (version 2) | ecosystem: Environmental > Aquatic > Deep subsurface... | reverse complement strand
CGACCCGGAGAGACCCCCTCAGGTGGCCGGCATCAGATCGGAACCCTGGCCGGCATCGGGTCGGAATCGGTGGCCGCCTTCAAATCGGTACAGGTGGCCGGTGCCGTCGGAATCCGCAGCCAAGGTCGACGTCGAGGCCAAGAAGACCCAGCCGCCGAAGCGTTTCACCGAGAAGACCCTGCTGCAGGCGATGAAGAACGTCGCCTCCTACGTCGATGACGAAGCGGCCAAGAGGCGACTGAAGGAGACGTCCGGGATCGGCACGCCAGCGACCCGCGCGAACATCATCGAGACCCTCAAGCAGCGCGGCTTCATCGAGGTCAAGAAGCGCCAGCTGATCCCGACCGATACCGGCATGTCGCTCATCGAGGCGATCGAGTCCGCCATCCCGAGTTATGCGGATCCAGCCCAGACGGCTGCTTGGGAAGACGTCCTGGAGATGATCGCCGACGGCAAGGTTCCGACCGAGAAGCTTGTGGACGCCATCATCCTCAAGGTTTCCAAGGACGTTCAGACCCTTCGTGAACGCACTGACCTGGTCACGATCGCAGGCGGCGAGAACACCACCAATCGCGACACCGGCAGCAAAACTGGCCCGCGTAGCGGAGGTGACGGCAAGGGCGCCGGCGGCCCGGGTTTCGACCCAGAGGAGCGCAAGAAGCGCCTGGCGGCGGGAACCGTTCTCACCGTCAACTACGACGATCGCGAGAAGGCCAAGGGCCTGAAGGCGGCATGGGACTCAGAGCGCAAGAAGTGGGTCGCGCCGGCGGGCGTCGACCTCGAGCCCTTTCGCCAGGCCGGCTTCCTCTGACGGAGATCGCGATGGCGCTCTACACGATCTGCGGCACCACCAAGGACAGGACCGCCCGCCCCTGCGCGATCGTGGAGGCTATCTCGCAGAACGAGGCGCTAAGGCGGGCAGCGGAGATGCGACGCTGCGGCGACCTCGCATTCCTGCCCATCCAGGTGCACCTCGTCGCCCGCCGGTCGTCCCGTCCGGAGATCGAGACCTATCTGGACTTCATGGTGGTTCGCCCTGTGCGTACCCTGGGCGTCGGGCGCGACGAAGGATACTCGTACCGGATCCGACGCTTGACCCTGGCATTCTTCCAGAAGCTATGGCGGGGCGATCTGCCAGGCAGCGCACGGTCTAAGCCGGCGCCCGCGGACACCACGAGCGGCGGCGGCATCGTCGTCGGATCCCAGGGCGTGACCGAAGCGGATTGGCAGGACGAGTCGGTCGTCGATCAGGGCGACCGCGCAGCAAGCGACCAAACGAGTGCCAACGGTTCGGTTATCGACGAGGACGATCTAGACCTCTGAGTATTCCGGCAATCACAAAATACTTATCATATCGCATACAATCCGCAGACGTATGAGACTGGCCATGACAACGAACGAAATTCGTAGTCTGACACCACTCAGGGGCGTTGCTGCCGTCGGTGTCATGCTTCTGCATTACTGCGGACATCTCGGATTCCGCGACCAGAGCGTCGAATACACGTTCGTCATCAAGAACCTGTACTACTTGGTCGAGCTATTCCTGATCTTGTCTGGGTTCGTCCTCGCAGCCATATACGGCAGCCGGTTCGTCGATGGCACCGCGTCATACATCCGGTTCCTGCGAGCCCGGTTCGCACGGATCTATCCGCTGCACATCGCCATCCTGGCCATCCTGTTGGTCCTGGTCATCGAGAACCCGCAGCTCATCCGGTTCGGCGGCCTGACGCTCGCCGGCGCCGGTGGCACGGCGATCCTAGTCCAAATCTGGACTCACAACGCCTGGAACTACCCAACGTGGTCGATTGCTGCCGAGGCTCACCTGTACGTCGCGTTCCCGATCATGGCTGTGCTCGTCCTGGGTCGTGGCCGTGAGGCCCTCCGGCTCGCGCTCGGTGTCGCGACCATCGTGGCGCTGCTCGTCGTGCAGAACGCCGTCTACGGCACGTTCGAGATCATGTACGGCCTCGGCGTGGTCCCGCGTGTGACCGCTGCGTTCCTCGCCGGCATCGTGCTGTTCCGGATCCACGAGCGGGGCTGGCTCGAGGGCGCCCTGTCGGTGCGCGGCTCGTTCCTGGTCGCCGTCGCGGTCCTGGTAGTGATGCTGCACCTGGACGCCAACGGCGCTGCCATCCTCGCATCCATGGCGCTCGTCGTGATGACCGCGGTCTACGATCGCAGTATTGCCACCGTCCTGCTCAACAGCCAGCCTCTGACGTTGCTTGGCAACTGGTCCTACTCGATCTATCTGCTGCATATCCCGGTGTTCTACGTCGCACACGTGTTCGTGAACACGCCGGAGCTCGCCCCAACGCATGCCGTCATGATGATGATCGTCTGCGCAGCACTGACGATCACAGCCGCCGAGCTGACTTATCGGTGGGTTGAGATGCCGGCCAGGCGCTTCCTGCGCCCCTAACGGTAGATTTCTGGCATCTGATGACCGTCCTCATTTCGACAATCGAGTGCGGCCATGCTAGCCTGGTAGCCTGATAGCGATCAGGCAGGCTACTTCCAGAACAGTAGCCTTCAAATTGCCCGCTCTGGCTATTTCCCGGTCGTTGAGTGCTTCATCGCGATCGTAAAGCGCACGGACACGATCCGGCGGCTTCCTCGTTCAGCCACCGGTTCGAATTTGACCGTGAACGGGGCATGCAGGTTGATTTCCTCGATACCCGGGATCACCGCCTTGCGCGAGAGAAGATCCCAACCGCTCAACTTGTCATCCACCCCGAGATAGCGACGAAGTTCGTCCACCGAGGCTTCCCAGACGGGAAAACGCAGGCCGGCCCTGATGCTCAGGAGCTCGTACAGGATCAGTGCATACTTGCCGCTGAACGCCGCACACACGTTCAGATGCAGTCGCGCCCAGATGCATGGGCCGGCAAGATGCGGCTTCAGGAACCGCGAGAACTCCCATTCGACAATTCCCTGCCCCTTCGGCAGAGAAGCCATACTGAGAAGCGGGCTCACGCCCTCATTCACCGATCCATTGTCGAGGACGCGCGGGAACGTCAACAGCGTGCGCATCAGGCGCTTCAGGGAGTCACGCAGACGCCGGTTGTCCGTTGCCGTTTCCTGGCCGATAGCACGCCTGAGAAGAGCGGCCGGGGCATGGAACGGCTCTTCGCCTCGCGGCTCGATCAATTGATCCCAACTCAATGCCAACAACACGTTGAACAGCTTCCGATCCTCCAAACGCAAGCCACTGTCTGGCTCGATGATCTCGATCGCAGACAAGGGCTTAGGAACGGTTGGGTTCGTCTCAGGCTCCAGCGGCCTTCCCGTCACCCGCGGGCGCTTGAACTCCTTCTCGACCCTGATCTGGCCTGACTCACTCGGTTCGGCTTCTTCTGCCTCGCACAAGCCCTGTGACGGAGCCGACGGCCCTGCCCCCGAAACCTCGTTCATCCTCGCGGACGTCAGCCGCTCGGCGAACACAAACAGATCGACGTCGCCGGACATGCGTAAACCTTCTCGTTCATCGCTCGCTTCGGGGATCCTCATCAATGTGGCTCGTTTTACCCACGAGGCAAATTCAGCGGATCATATCAGGGAGCCTGCGACCGTCCTAACGTCAGGACCAGAACCGCGCTTTCATGGCGCGGCTGCATGCAAACGACATGCAAACGACATGCAAATGGCATGCAAATGGCATGCAAAAATTCTCGCGAGTTGGCGCTATTTCAGCATGTTAGCCAAAAAGTTTCAGAATTCCCGGTCAACAATATTTCTGAAACTTGGGCACTTTGGAACCCCTGAAGCGGCACCCCCCGAAAATACGGTGGAATGCGCCCCGTAAATAGGGTGGGACACCCCGTAAATATGGTGGAATTCTCCGTAAATATGGTGGGATACCCCCGTACGCAGGGTGGAATGACCTCCGAAAACCCTAGGATTTCTGCGGGACTCCGGGCTTACGAACAAGAGGAACACTTTTAGAACCAAGAAGAACCTTCAGGAAGAGAACAGTTCCGTCCTTCGGACGGACGCTGGCGCGTCTTCGGCCTTCGGAAGTTGACCATCTGGAGCAGTGGAGCAATATGGTTGAACATCAGACTCTGCTTTCAGGGATTCCCTTTCAGGGGGTGACTGTCTGGCAGCGTAAGCCTCAAACCGATAGCCGCGCTGCAGCGGGCACCCTGTCAGGAAGCCAAGATTCTAGGATGAAGCGTTCATCCCGTGCGTTGGCATTGACTGACAGGGGACACTCAAAGGGCTTCTCGTGCGTTTAACGATCCCTCATCGCCTTCGTCGCCTTTGCCAGGCCGGCATGCTGTGCGTGCCCGTCTTCGCAGCCTCCGTCCATGCGGCGGAGATGCCGCCCAGTATCCGGCTGGTTGGCCTGATCGGTAATCGGGCCGTCATCGAGGTCGCTGGCGCTCACCAGGCAGTCCGCGACGGCGACATCGTGTCGGCCGGCGGTAGGACCTACAGGGCATCGATTGCAGGCCACTCCCTTTCTCTCACGCCGCGTAACGGGGGCGCCAGTCGGACTTGGTCGATCGGCATCGACTTCAGAGCCGGTGTCGTTGAGACCCATAGACAGCCGCGGGCCACTGGACGAACCTCGCCGCCGCCAGCCACTTCAGCGGATCCCACCGGGTTCACGGAAGCTGACGACGTCCGGCTTTTCGAGCTTGGCACGGGAGACCTGGTCGCGGAAGGCTCGCTAGTTGGATGGCAGTTCACTGAAGGCTCACGACCTCCCCTTGATCCGGCCGCTGTATCGAGAGAGATCGAACCATGATCACCGTCGCTTGCATCCATTGCGGCACCAGGCATCAGATCGTCCTCGACACCTGGGGTTCGACCGGTGCTTCCGGCCAGGCGCACGCCCCTGTCGACCAGCAAGGCGGAGATCATCCAGACGTCGCCTGTCCAGTGCGGCCGGCGTCCGCCTCCCGCAGGTGCCAATGCGGATCTCACAGCTTCGATAGCCTTGCATTGGCCAACGATACTGCTGGCAGCCTTCCTGCCCTCCTGTGCGGACCGATCGGCCTAAAATGGGCCGAGCGCTTCCGCGACCTCCACTTCGTGGGCTGCGTCAACGATCGGGTCGCTGTCGTCAGCAACGATCTCTCCTGGGGCATCGAAGCCGGCGCCCTGGAGATCGAGCGGCTTTGCGAGGATTGGAACATACGCGGGACCTACGGCGACGAGAGCCCGGTCACCGACTTCGCCCCCATGGCCAAGAAGGCGGATCGCCTGAACGCCTCCGATGAGATCGCCAGGCTCGGCATCGCGGACCGTGATCACGCACTGGCCGCCGCGGTACGTCACGTCCTGGCCGAGCTTTTCCGCTGGTGTCCTCCACGGACGCCGCACAGGACCTTCGTACGTGATCTCGACAGGGCAGGCGGCATCGCCTTCCTGTCGATGGAGATCGATGACAGGCAGACCGACTTCATCACTCTCGTCACGGCCGACTACGTCACCGAGCAGCGGATCCGCATCCGGGCGAGGCCAGGCGACCGGCTGCACGACGAAGAAGACGCGCAACGGGGCTTCCGCCTCCTCGAGGCACTGGTGCGCGATCAGAAGCTCGAGGTCTTCGCGCAGGACGAGGTAACCCAGCCGATCGCTGCATACGCCGCACTCGTCGGGCACACTATCAAGTTTCCGATCGAGCGTGCTGACGCAGTGCTCAGAGACACCTGGGCGGCCTGCGGTAGGCCGTGTCACGGCGACTACCCGCCGATGGAAAGCCAGTTCGGAACAGGGCCCCGGGCGCTCGTTCGGGCTTGGCGGGCGGCCGCCGGAGAGCCACCGGCCCAACCGGTGATCTTCCTGGACATCGATGGTGCCCTGCTGCCTACCAGGGCCCGTGCGCTCCCAGGAAACCAAGCAGCCATCGAACGCATCCTGCGGGGCGAAAGGCCACGGCGGATCGAGGATTTCCCGCAGGCGTTCGATCCTGTGGCGGTCGCGCTTCTGAACCGCCTCGCCGATCGAGCCGACGCGCACTTCGTCATTTCGTCCAACTGGTGCACTGGCGGCGACCAGGAGCCGGACCGGGCTGAGAAGGTAAGGGCACTTCTCATCCAGAATGGCGTCGCCGCTGAGCGCTTCCATGATGACTTCGTCACCCCCCGCACTTTCCGGTCAGAAAAGCCACGGGAGCTTCAACTTTGGCTCGATGAGCATCCGGAAGTCTGGAATTGGATCACCATCGAGGACGATTACTGGTCGGACGATCGCTGTATCCCCTGCCTATACGAAGACGGCTTATCGACCGATGTCTACCATAAGGCATGCCTTGCGCTTGGCGTTCAGGATCCCGTCATGGGGGCCGGTCGGCCGCGCAGGCGCAAACGCACGCCGATCGCTGCCTTCTGGTACTGAAACCTGCTGACGTTGCGCTCCCGCCGATCTCGGCAGGCCAGGCGCCACTTCGGTCCTCGACATCGCGACCAGGCAGCTGGGCCAATCGATTTCAGCCCGCGGGACGGCGAACCAATATCCAGTATTCAAGTGATACTTCTGCAGGTTGGGCGATATCGTCGATGAAGACCAAATCGCAATTCGTTTGTCAGAGCTGTGGAGCGACCGCAGCCAAATGGACCGGGCGCTGCGATGGTTGCGGGGAGTGGAATACCCTGCAGGAAGAGACCGTAGCCAAGCTGCCGGCCAGCGTCTCGCGAAGGAGTGCCTCCCTTGCCTTCTCGAAGCTCTCCGGGACCACGCCGGACGAGCCTCGCATCAGGACCGGCATGCCGGAGCTCGACCGAGTTCTCGGCGGCGGCATCGTTCCGGGCTCGGCCATCCTGATCGGCGGGGATCCCGGGATCGGCAAGAGCACTCTGTTGCTGCAGATGTCATCCAAGCTTGCCCGTGCCGGGGTCCCGTGCGCCTACGTTTCCGGCGAGGAGTCCATCCAGCAGATCCAGCTGCGCGCGCAGAGACTCGGCCTTGCCGACGCGCCTGTCGATCTCGCAACCACCAACGATGCTCGGGCCGCAGCCCAATCCCTGTCGATGCCGAACGGGCCGAAGGTCGTAGTCATCGACTCGATCCAGACGATGACCGTTCCCGAGCTCGACGCGGCCCAGGGCACCGTTTCTCAGATCCGGGCCGCCACGACCGAGTACATCCGGATGGCCAAAGACCACGGCGTGGCTGTCTTCATCGTCGGGCACGTTACCAAGGACGGAAACATCGCCGGCCCGAAGGTCCTCGAGCATGCCGTGGACACAGTCCTCTACTTCGAGGGCGACTCCCGCCACCAGTATCGCATCCTGCGGGGTAACAAGAACCGCTTCGGCGCCACCGACGAGATCGGCGTGTTCCAGATGCGGGATGACGGCCTCGCCGACGTCAGTAACCCGTCCGAGATCTTCCTCTCCGATCGCAGAAGCGACATCTCCGGCTCGGTGGTGTTCCCTAGCATCGAGGGCTCGCGCCCGATACTGGTCGAGATCCAGGCCCTCGTCAGCCCGGCCGCCTATGGCTCTCCGCGGCGAGCGGTCGTGGGGTGGGATAGCGGCCGCCTCGCCATGGTCCTGGCCGTGCTGGAGGCCCACGCCGGTATCAGCCTCGGCTCCCAGGATGTCTATCTCAACGTCGTAGGTGGATTCCGGATTGCCGAGCCGGCCGCCGACCTCGCCGTCGCGACCGCGCTGCTATCGTCGATCACAAAAGCGCCTATGGCAGACGACCTCATCATCTTCGGAGAGATTGGTCTTGGCGGTGAGATCCGGCCGGTGAACCAGTCCGAGCAGCGAATGAAGGAAGCCTCAAAGCTTGGATTCTCGTCGGCATATCTGCCGAAGCCACCCGCGAGCGCCAAGCCGTCGGCCGCCTCCATCAAAGGGGCGATCTCACTCTCGCGAGTCGGTGATCTCGTGAAGCACTTCGAGATCTCCTGACGCGTTGGCCGGCCGAATCGACGGCCCGACTTCCCCAGGGAGCCGTCGGTTCTGCGACCACTCCGACCGCTCACCGGCTTCGGGTCGAACTCAGGCCGCTGCCTGCCACCGCAGCCCCAGAAGCTCAGCAGGTACCCTGCGCGGTATGGGTGGACTGATCGAATAGCAAGGTCACCATGGAACCTTCGGCAACCTCGAAGCGGGAGAAGAACTTCCGCATGCCGGACAGGCAGGTGTCCTTGACAGTCACGTGACCCATTTCCACACCGTCCATCCCGATCAAACGATACCGACCGCGGATCTCACCCTTGGTCTCGCTCGGAATGCTCAGGACCCCATTGAGCAGGCTCGACGGGGTGGGTTGATAGACGCACTTCACCTGACGGCCGTTCACCCTCTCCCATGCCCTGATCGACCTCGCTCGCTTGAATCGCTGCGAGTAGGTCTCGACCTCGACCTCGTTCACGGCCTGACCGATCAACGCGTAAACTCCCCGGCCGTGTCGCACGACGACAGGAGACCAGCACAGGTACAGGCGGAAGGTATTGCGATTGAGCCCCCGGGCCAGTGCCTCCTTCTCGAAATCGTCCAGCGCAAGGACACCGCCCGCTACTTCCAGGATATCGGCGAGCGTCCGCTCCGCGTTGCTGAGGTGCGAATCGCGATTTAGTTTGCTCGTGACCCGTACACGTCCGGCTTCGATCTCGATCGCCCCGATTTGCCTGCAGATGCTTTCGAGCAAGTTGGCGCCCGGCGCACGGCGCCCCAGTTTGGGTTCACGTCGCACAGCCTCCCGAAGCTCATCGATCGACAGTTCCTGCGCGACTGAGAATGCCTTCAAGATCCTGTTGATGATCCTGTTCTCAGGAAGGTGCTCGATCAGCAGATTGCCATCATCATCCAAAAACCGCGCCGTCTCGCGGCGACGAAGGAGATCTTCGACCTGCAGCGGAGTGAACATCGTCTTGTTGCTGCCGACACATCGAGATGCCAACGACACGGTGTTCGCATACCCCCAGCTCGCCACATCCTTCTCGGTCTGTCGCCAAATCTTCTTGGCCAGCGCCAGGTGGGTGTGCGAGCCCACGTATCGCACCGTGCCGATCACTTCCACCGCAAACAGAGAACCCTGCCCGAGACGCCTGATGGTCTCCGGAAGCGATTCCAGGATCCGGCTTCCAGGACGGATGAACCCTCTCGCCTCGAGATCGGCCTCGACCACGTCCGCCGGCGCCGGCATCAATGAGCATACGGCTTGCAGACAGGCGTTCAGACGCGGCGCTGCAGCGATTGCTTCGCCAATCTCACTGAGACCACCCTCCCTGATCTGACGCACGCGTTCGCGCGTCACACCGAAGCTGTCGCCAACGTCCTGCAGCGTGCGGCGACCTTCACCACTCCACCCGAGCAATCGACCGAGAATCTCGGCGTTCCGTTCGTCCAGATGGCGCGAAGCGAGAACCATCAGTTCGCCCTCGACTGTCTCATGCTGACAAGAGACTGAATGACGAGGCTGCGCTGTCATGTTCATCGTTCAAGTACCTGTTGGTATCCATGATGAAGGTGGTACGGATCGTTGGCATGAATGGTGCGCGGCTTAACGCACAGGACCACACATTCGACGTCTGCGGCTCAGGTGCCCGCATAGAACCGTCGCCAAGACGACCGCAACACTCCTGATATGAAACCGGTTCGCCAAAAAGAAAGCTCGATATGCGCTGATACTTCGTCACTTCTTGCGAAAATGACTCTGAAACGCCTTATCTCAACGAGAGCACCAATCCCGGAGGCATCTCACGTGCTGCAATCGGAATCCCTGGCCGGCGATGCTCGTCACGTCGAGATTTTCGTGGCTGGCGCCCTGATAGAGCCGACAACCACGCCGGCGATCGCACACAAGGTCGGAGGCGCCGCGGTTTCAGTCGTGGCCTACAATGGCGCGCTACCGCTCTACGACGTCAGCTGGCGAATCCAATTCGACGGCAGAACCGATAACCTGACGACCGTGATCGTCGCGGCAACGGTGTTCATTCTGCAAAAAATCTCAGCTGAACCGGTCATAACGCTACATCTGCCAGACCGTCTTTTGTCATTGGCACTTCAGGAGGAGGACAAGGAAACGCCCCGGCATGACGTTCCGGACAGGCTGATGCGACAGCTCACGCCGCTCCTCGCCAAGGTATCGACGGTCAACATCGTCGATCGCGCTCTCAGCCGACGAATGCATCGGCTCTACGAGCAAGCCAAGGAGGCGACTGCGGGGTCTGGAGATACCCTGAGGCGGCGGCTTTCTGACCCCTCGCGGTCGCTTCCATGATCAGCGTGTGGCCGAATACCTCTACACCAAGCGCCTAAGACCTTTCATCGCACCGGTACGACGCGGCCGAATGACCGGCTGACCGCCTACCGACGAAACCTGGGCCTCCTGGTTCTCCACCGTACAGATCACATCTCCCGGACCAACGGAGCCTAGGATTTCGTCCAGAAACCGCGATCGTTCCGCCGGCTTTTCATGCCGCTCGACCGCATAAGACAAGTGCAAATGGTCCCTGGAACGGGTCATCGCCACGAAGGCGAGCCGTCGCTCCTCCTCTATATCATCCGCCCTCTTGTGAGGGAGTACGTCCTCTTCCCACCCAGCAACGAACACCACAGGCCATTCCAGGCCCTTGGCCGCATGAATGCTGCATAGCTGCACGGATTCCGTCTTATTCTGCTGTCCTGAGGTGCTCTCGCGGATCCGCTCGCGGATCTTCTCGCGCAGAATCTCCGGCGTGGCGCACGACTCCACCTCCCGACGAAGCTGCCGCAGCGAATTCATCCACTCTTCCCGGCGTTCATCTGTGAGCTTGTGCGGCGCCGTGCCGGCAAGATGGTTACAGACGCGCGCCGCGACCTGCCCGAACGAACCTCGCGTGCTGAGCTTCCCAAGCCGGCTCCTGAGCCATGCCGGAACATGGTCCCCATACTCCGAGATGAAGCTCTTGGTCACGAAGGCGATCGCCTTCAGCCCAGCCTTCACTTCCGGCAGGCGCCAGAAGCTGGCAGCCCCTGCGACGTTGACCGGGATCCACTCCTTCTCCAGAGCGCGCTCTATCTCGGTTAGATCGTGTCCCACCCGGCAGAGAACCGCGATCGAGCTCGGTGCGCGACCTTCCTGCAGGTAGCTCTTGATCCGCTCCGCAATCCAAACAGCCTCCAGATCCGGCGTCGCGAACGAACGGACATCCACCGGCGACCCGCCGTCGGTCTGACTGACCAGATCCTTCTCGAGCCGCTTCACGTTCTTTTTGATGAGGACGCTGGCGGCCGCGATAATCGATGGGGTTGAACGATAGTTCCTGACCAGCCGGACGATGTCAGCCTTTGGATAACGCGCCTGGAAATCCAGGACGTATGAGACATCGGATCCGCGCCACGCGTAGAGGGACTGGTCATCGTCGCCGACGGCCCACAGGTTGTCGTGCGCTACTAACAGAGCGTCGATCAGCCTGGCCTGAGCCAGGTTGATGTCCTGGTACTCGTCCACCATCAGGTAGCCGAAGCGCGACGACAGATCGCTGGCAAGGGCACGGTCTGCCTCCAGCACCTGGACCGTTCCCATGATCAGGTCGCCGAAGTCCATGAGACCGCGCTCTTCCAAGCGATCCTGGTAGGCCGCGTAGCGCTCGGCCAACCTGGACTCCGCGTCTCGGCGCGCCCGCGGAGCCTTCTCCGCAAGCGCTGCCTGGACCTGCGGCGTGATCAGGCTGTCCTTGAGCCTGGAGATCGAGGTGACTATGTCGTCCTCGCCAAAGCGCCCGCCATCCACGAGCTCGCTCAGGATATGATTCTGCTCGCCATCACTGATCAGGCGCCTGGTCGTCAGCCGTCCGAAATGGTCGGGATACCGACGCAGCAATGCCAGGCAGAAGCTATGAAACGTACTGGCTGGAATAGAACCCGGTGAAATGCCGGTCACCCGGGCCATCCTGTCCCTCAGCTGCTGGGCCGCTGCCCGCGTGAAGGTGATGGAGAGGAAACTCGAGGGGGCAACTCCCTCTCGAACCATATGCCCAAATCGGGCTACCAGGGTTGCAGTCTTGCCGGTACCCGGACCGGCAAGTACCAGCATCGGCCCATCACGATGGGCGGCCGCACATCTCTGCTCGGGATTCAAGGAAGCCATGGAGCCCTTGCCGGTTCTTCGCATCAAGAACAGGCATATCAGCCCGTACTTCGTATATCAGGCCGATTACGGATCGATCAAGATATCGGAAACCTTCTCGATGCCCCGCTCGCGCAGCCCCTCGGCCAGCTTCCGCATCGCCCGAAGCTCGATCTGCCTGACCCGCTCACGCGAAATACCGAGCGTCTTCGACAATTCGTCGAGCGTCGACGCCGGATCCTGGAGGTAGCGGGCGCGGACAACCTCCTCGTCACGCGGAGCCATTCCGGCGAAGATCTCGGCGAGAATGGAATTGATCTGCCTGTTGACGATGTTCCCCATCGCCTTGCGCTCGGTGTCCGCATCCGGATCGGCGATCTGCGTGGGGCGAAGGGCGTCGTCATCACTCGAATTGCCGGCACCGACATCGATCGACACCGACGGCATGACTGCCATCTCGAAGCGATCAAGCTGTTCCCGCGCCAGGTTGAGCCGCTCGCAGATCTCGTCGCGACCGTCCTCTCCGAGAGGCCTGCCCGTCCGCTCTTCGATCTCTCGCTTCAGCCGGTTGTAACGGCTGAGAAGCGCCTTGGTCACCGCGGTATTGAAAATCCTGAGGGGAGCGACGTTCTCGAGCGTGTAGATCTGAATCCGGCTGATGACATGGTAGCGAGCGAAGGTGCCGAAGCCGTACCCCATCTCTGGATCGAACCGGTCCAGCGCCGACATGAGGCCGATATTGGCTTCCTGCTCCAGGTCGTCGATCGAGAGACCGCCGCGGGCTGCCTTGTGCGCCCAGGCGACCGCCATCATCCTATAAGCGGCCACGATACGAGCACGCGCATCGTAGTCCTGGTTGTCGCGCCAGCGCAGCGCCAACTCCTTCTCGACCTCACGGGGTAGAAGGTCTGTCTCGCCGGCTGGTGTTGCTCTGCGCTGCGCCATTCGGTGCGCCTCTGGTCAAGACGAAATTGGCGCCTCGTAATGAGCGCCTTACTGTGACGTAATTCCGAACTTCGGCTTTTCAAAAGCAGCGGAAGTTCCGCCAGGAATTCTATTCAGCCTCACTTCCGAATATGGGTCGCTTTTCGCGGGGGCAAATCACGAAGTGCCGAAATTCCCCCGGGGCTGCCCCCCGGGGGAATCGGCGTTGCCGGTCTACGGACCGCCTGATGGCGGCGGTGTAGAGCCCCAACCTTTCACTGCGCCTGTCATAGACGACTTCGCGTTGCTCAGGCTCTGACCAAGGTTCTTCAGTGGATTCGCGTTCTTCGCCAAGTTCGACGCGTACTGCTGGAACTGCGAGCCGGAGGGCGACGCGAGAGAGGCCATGCCCGCGGCGCCAGCAACGCCTGTTTTGACAGCACCAACGGTCGCTCCCACCGCCATTTTACCCGCCATCGGGGCGGCCACCTTCGCCGCCACCATGGTCGCTCCACCGGCCATCATCATTGCACTCGAGAGAATACCCTGGGCCTGGGCCGCCATGCTCGGGCCGGCCTCACGGAACTCGAAGATCGTCTGAACGACGCTCGACACCTTCCGAGACAGGATCAGCGCGACCAACGCCGAAACCAGAAGGAACTGGTAAGCCGGCGTCAGGAAGTGGATGAACGCCTCCTTCTGCTCCAGCAGTCGGATCATATCCGCAAGGTTCTTCGCATAGGTCCCGTCCTCGGCCTGGAACATCATGGGCGCGTACGTCATCAAGACGGCCGCGAATGCGAATACGGTGCTAGAGCATACCAGCGTCATCAGCGACGCCAAGATTCCTTGTACCGCGTTCGAGAGAAAACGTCGCGTCCATGGAAACACGAACCCAAATAGAAACACCGGCATAAGGGCGCAGATCAGTCCCATTCGAAAAACGAGATCGATATAGAAGAATGGGAACGTCACCAGTGCAAAGAAGTACAGCACCAACAGCAACGCCCCGGCAAGAAATTGTGCCGCGGCAGGAGGCCACGAGCTCGGCCACGCACTGACGCTGGTATTACTCATCATCTGCCAGCCGATCAGCATTCCCGCCGTGCTCACCTCTTCCATTTTCTCGACCTGGCAGGTCATCGACATTACGGTGTTTTTGTCCAGCCCGCCCTCGACTGCGTATCCAATCCCCTTGAAATCGCCGCACTTTGCCCCGACGGCGTCCGGGATCCCACCATTTTCCTTGAATGCCTCGATATTCGTGATGATAGCCTCGGACGCCTTCATCGACATCCGGACCGCCGGCTTATAGAATCCGTCCCACAGGAAATTCGTATTCGTCAGGGCCCACATCACAAAGAAGAAGGCGATCATTCGAACGATCGTCTCCCAAATTATCTTGGCGCCGTCGGCGACCGGTCCGAACGGCACGATCAGCTTCGCGCATTGAATCAAGAAATAAATCGAGAAGACATAGCTAGTCAGCACCGCAAATTCTGGCGCCAGCAGCAGAAAGGTTTTCCGCGCAAACGTGTCTGTCAGCTGCACGAATTTTCCTGAAAATTCACAGAACGTGCAGGACTCCTGAGCTAGTTTCGCCCAGTACGCGCCCAGCTCGGCGTCCGGAGCGCTCTGCGCATTCGCAATGCTCGGCGCGAGCAGGAACATGGACAGGAAAACCGCCAGAAAGCCCAGCCGAGTAATGATCGAGGACTTCATCGAGCTCTCCGCTTAAAATACCACACCGCTGGCAAGGCGATAACGCACGCCACGACAAGCATTGTCAGCGAGACGCTCGCGCCAATAGCCTTATCGATCAGATAGAAGAACAGCGAACAGATTAAAATGAGCAACGCGGTGCCCACCGGCGTCGAAAGAAGGCGTGGGATCAGTCCCACTGGCGGCGACGGCTGTTCGAACTCGTGGCTCATCTCCCCCGAAAGGGCTTCCTGCTCATCGCCCTCATGTCGAGGCTCCAGGACTTCATCGTCGGGTCGGCGGTCGGCCATATCGATTACCAGTAGTTTGCGTGGACGTAGCGGCGGAGCGCGGCTTGGTCCAAGACCGCCTGCGATCCACCGCGCGGCGGCGAATACAGCATGCAGATAAACTCATAGACCATCGGGTCGTTGATACCCATGTGGTAGAGCGCCTTCCGGCACAGCTCCGTCAACGTCGGCCGCTTTGAGACGTCGTCGATTACAGCGAACACGACGTCGTCGGTATCGTCGCGCCGGCCGACGATCAAATATTTGCCGGGCGGAGCGTAGATCGTTTTTCGGGTCATGCCTTCTACCGCACAGACTGTCGGCCCAGGTGCAGGCCATGCAACGGCCCTCGCCCGTGCCGGGCGCAGGCTCGAATACCTATTTATATGTCCATATTAGATCGCGTCCATCGAACCGGCGGCGATCTTGGGCCATTTTCTCCATTGCGACCCGCGGTCGGCGGAACGCCGGCTTTGACACGTCGCTTTTTTCTTGCTTAGCTTTCGTAGAGAACCCATTTTTACACTGAACCATGCGGATTTTGCGCCGTTAGACCACTAGACCGACCGATTCCGAGCCACTCCAATGTCTTGATGTGCCGGTATCGAATAGGAGAGTGCATGAAATCGCACGCGCAACCTCTGCAGACGTCCGATACGCCGCTGCTGCCTGGAATTTTCGTCAGCACGGCTCAGAGCGGAGACATCACGGGGACGATCGACAAGATCCTGTTTGCCGACATCGATAGCGGCTTCAGCATCCTTCGCGTTCGCACCGACGATGGAAAGCTCGTCATCGTTCGTGGCAAGGGTGACCCGGCTTCGATCGGTGACCACATCGCCGCGGACGGCGATTGGATCGTCGATGCCAAGTGGGGTCGGCAGTTCAAGGCCAAGTTGATCCGGACCGAGATCCCCGAGAGCACATCCGGCATCGTTCGCTACCTCTCGTCCGGCGCGATCTCAGGTGTCGGCAAGCGGGCCGCGGAGAAGCTGCAGAAGCATTTCGGCGATCAGCTTCCTCAGGTCATCAATGCACCGTCCACCCTGATGTCAGCCGGCATTCCCGAGCGCAAGGCATACGCGATCTCGGACCACTGGCTGCTTCGGACACGCTACGCGAAACTGGTCACCCTGCTGATGTCCCATGGCATCGGGACCGCAACTGCGCAGAAGATCATCCAGAAGTACGGCGACATGACCATGAGCGTCGTGCTGCGCGAGCCGTACCGCCTGCCGCGCGACATCCACGGCGTCGGCTTCAAGAAGGCGGATCTGATCGCGCTCTCCCAAAGCCTGCCGAAGGATTCCTCAGAGCGGATCAAGGCCGGCATCGATCACCAGATCAAGGTCTTCCAGCGCGATGGCCACTGCGCGGCCGGCCGCGCCATGCTGAGCCAGGAGGTAGCGAAGCTCATCAGCCTTTCGACGGGTCTGGTCGAGCGCGAGATCGACGCCATGATCACCACCGGTGATCTCGTTCAGGCCACGATCGGCACGCGGACCGTGGTCTACGACCGCGCGATCTACGACTGCGAGGTGGAGGTCGCTGACGAGATCGTCCGGCGCATCGTTAGCAACCCGCTGCCGGCGAACGCCAACCAGATCATCGCCGACGCCAGCACCAAGCTCGGGATCAGCCTGCACGAGAACCAGCACGACGCCGTTCGCATGGCTCTGGCGGAGAGCCTCATGGTGCTGACCGGCGGGCCCGGCTGCGGTAAGACCTCGACCGTCCAGACCATGATCGAAGCGATGCTCACCATCAACCCGGAGCTCCGTATCACGCTGGCGGCACCGACAGGCCGTGCCGCCAAGCGCATGAGCGAGAGCACCGGACTCCCTGCGAAAACCATTCATCGCATGCTGGCCTGGTCGGCCGATGGTCGCGGCTTCCTGTACGGCAAGGACAAGAAGCTCGAGACCGACATGCTCATCGTCGATGAGGGCTCAATGCAGGATGTCTGGATGATGCGCGACGTACTGCGCGCACTGCCAGAGAATGCCCGGCTGGTGATCGTCGGCGACGCCGACCAGCTCCCGTCCGTTGGCCCGGGCAATGTTCTCCTCGACCTGATCGAAAGCGGCGTGATTCCGGTCGTTCGCCTGACGAAGGTGTTCCGCCAGGGGGCCGGCAGCACGATCGCGACCGCGGCGAAGCAGATCAATGAGCGCAACCTGCCCAGCACCAGCAAGCCCAATGTCTCGGCCGACATGTGGGGCGTGTTCGTCGATGACCCTCTCGACGTGGTGGACAAGGTTCGCCGGATCGTCACCCAGGTCACCGAGCACTTGGGATACGACCCCCTGCGGGACATCCAGGTTCTGACGCCGGGGCACGGCTACGAGACCGGCACGACGAACCTGAACACGGTCCTGCAGGACACGCTCAACGCCCGCGGTGCCGTAGGCACCTACCTTCCATACAAGGACAGGGAGTTCAGGGTCGGGGACCGCGTCATCCAGACGAGCAACAACTACGACCTGGACGTCTTCAACGGCGACATCGGAAACGTGCTCGCCGTCCACGACCAGGGCGAGGAAGGGGCCATCACCGTCGCATTCGACGACGGAGAGGTGATTTACGGCCGCTCCGACCTCGACCAGTTGCAGCTCGCCTATGCCATTTCCATCCACAAGAGCCAGGGCTCCGAGTTCCCCGTCGTCATCGTCGTTCTGACCACGCAGCACTACCTCATGCTGCGCAAGAATCTCGTCTACACGGGCGTCTCGCGAGCCAAGAAACTCTGCGCGATCGTCGGAAACATGCGCGCCCTGCGCACGGCTATCCAATCGGAGCAGAAGGGAAGGCTCACCGGCCTCGCGCAGAAGCTGACCAACGGCTTCATGGCACGGGAATGGACAGAGCCCTGCGCCGTTGCCTAGGAGGGCAGCATGAACAGACGCTCAAGGATCGATCCAAAGCACCTTCACGACCTCGAGCGGGCGTTCGCCGCCCTCGTGGAGCTGTATCGCCGGGGCCAGTGGGCGGAGAACAACCGAGGCCGCGTCTCACTGCATCCAAAAAGCACGCTCCCCAGCATCGACCTGAAGGCGCTGTCCCCAGCACTCATCGAAATTCTCTCCGGCCAGCGCAAGGACTGGGCTGCGGACACGACGGAGTTTGCCCTCGGCCTCGATCTCGACGGCAAGCGGCTACGCAAGATCGCCGGCGTCTGCGTTCGGGAAAGACGAGCATTGGAACGCGCCTTTGTCATCGACATGTGCGAGCCGGACGCCGGCCAGCGCCTGGCCTCCGCTCTGGCCGGCGCCACCGGGTTGATCTTGGACAGAACGAGCTGGTCCGAGCGAGCCGCCGTCGGCGCGGCGCTCGCCGAACACGGCATCGGAAGCGGTCGACTGACCATGACCGAGGTCCCCAGGGAACTCACCGGCGACTACCGAAATCTTCTGGCCGGCAGCGCCTGGGTGGATATGCGCATCGATGTCCGCAACGACATCGTCGCCTCGGCCCTGTACCTGGCTCTGAGAGTGCGCTCGTTCCGCCGCGATTTCCTCAAGACCTACAAGCAGGGCTACTACACCGCCTGCGCCGCCCGCGAGCTCGCCAACGACGGGCTGTCGCAGGACGATATCTCAACCCGGCTCCAGGTGCGCCGGCCGACCACCGCGCCGGCGGGCCAGCCTGCCGGGCACCAGGCAGCCGATGCCAAGATCGGCGAGGCCAGCTCACAGCACACCTCAAGGCCCGCCTCCGACAAGCAGATCACGTTCGTGCGGGACATCGTGGACCTGATGCCCTTCCTGGGCGACGATCTCCCCAGGGAGTGGGAGAAGGACGCGAAGGCTGCAGCGGCGTTCCTGACCATGGCTCAACCGGTCTTCAAGCGTTGGCGGGATGACCTGAAGGGCCTGCGACAGGCACGATACGTCCGTGACCTGATCGCTTCCGGCATGACGCTGGAAGCGATATGCCTCGACACCCGCCTCGAGAACGAGGCCGTGGTCGGCCTCCTCGCTCTTGATCTTCCTGCTGAGACCACACGTCTGGCAGGCCTCATCAGCGAAGCGACGGGGCGCACTGTCGATCTCTGAGAAGATCGCGCGAGCCGGGACATCACATAGGCTCGGCATCCCCGTTCTCGGGACCGGCGGCGGCATCCAGATCTGGATTGCCGGTTGCCATTGTTGCCCCCTTCACCGCCTCCTGGTTCGTCGCTTGCCGCTTGCCGCTGCAGTTGCACCGATGGCAAGTTGTTCCCTCAACCAGGGGATGGGAATCACATGAATGCGATTTCTCGGCTGGCGCTGGCCGCTATCGCCGCAGCGATGCTTACCGGATGCGCAGTGCAGGTCACTGAGTGGGACACGGCAAGGATCGCCGACGACCAACCTGCCGTCGGAGTAGTGCAATCCGCCGAGCTCGGCGAGCGAATGCTCTACCAGCAGAACGTCGAGGTTGTCCGCGGCCGCAAGGTTGACGGCGTGCAGCGCGGATCACTGGGACCGTTCCCCATGGACATGTCGGGCATGTACGTTCGATCAAAGGATCGAGCGCACTATTGCGGGACTCTCGTGAATAGAGACCCCCTGAATTTTGGCAAGACACAAGTCGTTTGCCTCACCGATCAGGAATTCCGTGCGATGGGTGTGTCGTTCACTGAAGGTGAGGAGATCATCCAGAAACCTACGAACCTTCAACGCATACTTGAGTACGCTGGCCGCGACGGAAAGACTCTCTCGGTCTTCTACAAGGAGTACACCGAGACGGTGTCTGGAGCGTTCATTCGACCGGCATTCACCCAGGAGTTCAAGTTCGACCTCAGCGAGGGCAATCAGATCGGCGTAAAGGGTGCTCGGATCGAGGTGATCGAGGCGAAAAATACCGGCATCACCTATAAAGTGCTCGCACACTTCCCCCGATAGCTGGCGGTCTGGCCAGGCGCTGCGCTGTGTCGGGGGGCTCTGGCACCGACGTCCAGCGATGCGCCACTAACCATACAGCCGCTTGTCTAACCAGCAGAGCCTGCCGGAAGGCCGGCTCTCGCGTCGTCACGTAGACCCGCAGTGGCCATCCGGCAGGATTATCGTCCGACCGCCACCGCTGCCCAGCAGCAGCCGCCTGAACACCACCCCACTAGGATTGCAGTTCTCTGCTACGATCCCCGCCTCGTCCTCATCTAGCCAGCGCCGTCGCCGAGCATTGCCGGCGAGCGCCTTGCGCAGCACCGGCTCGGACAGTCTCTGCGCCTACTGAATCCGCCAACTCGGCGATCAGCAGCAGGCGAGGCAGAACACCGCTACCCAATGTGGTTCAGGCCAACCTATTCTTTTTTCGGATTTTGAAGTCGGCGCGACTTGGTCCTTTCGAATGAGGACCAAGCGCGCCACTTGTTACACTCGTACTGCTTTCGCGTTTATTCCGCCACGCACAGACCCATATGTAAACAGTAATTCAACGCGCTCTTCATTATGTATTTGAGGTATATAAATGGACAAAAGTCTTGCGCGTGGGTTGGTCAATTCCTTGATCCGCACCGGTGAAGCCGAGGGCCGCGTCTTCTGGGAAGCATTCGACGCTCTTATCGGCTCTCTGAGTGCCCGCACCCGCTCCGGCCGCCGAATCCAGCCCGAGCACTTCAACGGGCCGGCGTCCGCCTTCATATCCGCGATCTCACAGAACCCGTACGTCGTGAAGGCTGATCTGGCACCGATGGCAGGGGCTCACACCCCTGGCCGCCTGACCGTATACGCCCTCTTTACCGGAAAGCTGAAGGCACCAGGGCGGGAGCCAGAAGAGCTCTATGTAGTCCGTGAGATCGACCTGCAGGTCCGATCCCGGCGCTGGACCTACGACAACCGGATGGTTCCGGTATCCGTGTCCTGGCATCTGCTCCGCCGGTTCGCCATGCGTAACGAGGCGGACTGGGGGATGCTGCGAAACGACCTCTCCAAGGCGCTTCCGCTTGTCGGGGCCTGGCTCCATGCCACGAGGGAACTGTCGGATAACGCAGCCACCTTCGCCTGCCAGGCCGAAAGAGGCGCCCTGATCGGCCAGCGTCTGCTCTGCACGACCGATGAGAACAACCATTTCGTCATGACCGGCGCGAAGGGCAACGTCCTGACCCATTCGGTCAAGCAGGACCTTCCGTTCCAGGCCGTGTCGTTCAGGACCTTCCTCGACACCGACAAACTTCAGCCCTGTCAGGCGGAATGCCTGGACCTCGTGAACGACTGGAGCCATCGCTTCGTCCCCGACTACGTCGCCGCGAATCCGTCCCCCTTCCTAGCGCCCAGCACCGCCGTTCCCCCAACCCTCGACGTTCCATTGATCGCCCTGGGGATGCTCACCTCAGACGAGCGTTGGCGGGAGGCGTTCCGCGGCCGTGTCGGCATTGCCACCAATCCCACGGTGGTCGCGGGGGCCAACGTCGTCCGCGTCGCGCACATCGCCTAGCTCTGGCCCCGAAGGCCTGACCCCGAAGATGCGAAACGCCGCGCCCCGACGGGCGCGGCGTTTCAACGTTGACCCGGCCAATCGATCTCTACGCCCTGACGTCGGATGCTCCCTCCGCATCGACACTTCCGTGCACGCTGTCGATGAAGGACAACATCTCGCCATCCTGCCGATCTCGGAACCAGGCCCTCATCTCGCGCAGTCGCCTGGCGCAGTGATCCCTCGTCATGCAGTGAAGCGCGAGACGCACAAGCTCGCGCTCCGATTCCGGATCGAACACCATGGAATCGATCATCTGCTCCCGTGCCGGCGAAGGATCCAGCCGGCCGATCGCCCACAGAAGCCCCGCACGCACACGCTGGTCGAGGGAGCGGTCGTTGGCACACTGGATCAAATCGAGCACGCGCTCTTCGCGACCATCCGCCAGTCGTGTGGCGCGCTCCGCCAGTTCGGTCCTTACCGACTCTCCTCCCGCAGGAACCGACTGCCGCATCAGCGCCCGCACCAGCGGCCAGGGGCCATCAAGGTCCCCTTTCGAAAGAGCCAACAGGACGGCGCGCTCCAGCGCGATGCTGCGGAAATAGCGAGCTGATGCCGCAAGGAACCGCCAGATCTCCATCGGCACGATCCCACGCCATTGCGCCAGGGCGCGCACTGTCTCTTCGAACGCCTCCGAGATGTCCCTGCCACGAAACGTCTCCGTCAACCGCGACAGGAACACGGCTCGGCGCACGTCGTCCCGAATCTCCCCCGTTCGCGCGATCGCAATCAGGTCGAAGAACCTTACGGGCAAGCCCTTGGCTGCACGCTGGCTCACCTCCTGAAGATGCTTGGCGATCTCGGAGCGCTCGAACAGACCAGAAGCGATCGCCGCAATCCCTGAGTCTGGATCGAGCGCCAGGGCGATGAAGGATGTCCTGACATCCGGCGCCAACCGCCTGCCCACCAACGTCTCGGCGACCTTCTGCCGGACGACCTTGTCCTCGTCGCTCGCGAAGGCCGCCAGTCTCTTGTGGATCTCTGGCCGATCCGAGAAGCGGGCGAGGGTCTCGACGGCCGCGATCCTCACCATCGGGTCGTCGTCGTTGCACATGGCCTCGACCGTTCCCGCGACGTCGGCGTACCCCAGGAAGCCGGCAGCCACGCGGATCGCTCGGATCCTCACGATCCGGGACGGATCGAGGCAGGCCATCGGAATCAGGGCTCGAACGCTCTGCCGATCCGAAAGGTTCACGATCTCCGCAAGTGCCTTGGCGATCCGCGACGCCGGCGCATCGAGCGGCTTGTCGTCCTCGCGGAGAGGATCGAATATCTTGCGATCCACTTCTCTTTCGGTCCGAGCCCGCGCGTCGAGCAGCTTGTTCAACACGTAGGCCTTCGCCTCCGTGTCACCGCCCGCATCGGACGCAGAGGGAAAGATCACGTTCTGCGTGGAGTCCCGAAAGGTCTTAGACAGCTCTGCTGCCAGTCGCTCCACGCCATCGGGACCTTCCAGCAACAGCTCCAGAGGCGTGGCACCGCTTCGCAATGGCCGGTTCAGCCACTTCTCGACGAATACCTTCGGAACCAGCAGCTCCACGATCTCGTAAATCCGCCGCATGGCCTGCGGCTGCAGAAAAGCGAGGCGGGCGATCTTGATCCTGTTCTCCTCGCCCCTGACGCCCAGGGCGTCCGGGATCGCCTGAACGAGATCCTCGGCTTCCAAGTGCTTCATCGGGTTCCCTTGGCTTCGGAATAGGCTCAAGACACGTCGCAATTCCGATGCGACCGCACGTTATCCGACGAAGCTGGCGTTGTGAAGCAGTTTTTCGGTCAAATCAAGCGGCGAACGCCACGCATTTATACATTTCTTCGAAGAAACCCATATCGGAATGGCGAATGGCGTCCAGTACCTATTCGTCATTCCAACCACCAAGATACCAACCGGAGAGCCCATGATCGTCGATCCCACCATGTTGATTACGGGGATCGACGAATGCGGACGAGGGTGCGGCGCCGGCCCGGTGGTTGCGGCCGCGGTACGCTTCAGGGTCGCCGATCTGCCGAGCCACATCCTTGAACAACTGGACGACTCCAAGCGCCTGACCACCCGGAAGCGCAGCTGGCTCGCCGACCAGCTTCGGCAGCACGCAGACCTGGCCGTCGGGGCCGCCTCCGTCACGGAAATCGATCAGATCAACATTCGTCAGGCCACCTTCCTGGCCATGCGACGCGCCCACGATCGTCTGGGCAGGGCCGGTGCATGCATGGTGGATGGCAACGACAGGCCTCCCTTGCCAGATCCCCTCACCTTGGTTGTCGGCGGCGATGCGCTGGTGCCGCAGATATCGGCCGCATCGATCATCGCGAAGGTGGTCCGTGACACGCTGATGGCCCGCCTCTCGGAGCGCTACTCCAGCTATGGATGGAACCGCAATGCCGGCTACCTCACGCCCGAGCATCGCGAGGGGATCAAGGCTGCCGGACTGACAGCTCATCACCGGCGGACCTTCCGTCTTGGTGCCGCGTGATCAATCGTATTCGCAGGCGTTTACAATGCGTATTTTTGGCGTTTTTCTTTGAAGAACCCAGATCCAGACATAAAATCTATGTAGCGGCCGCCCGACGACGCGAAGGTCGCGTATTCAGGTCGCACTTTTAGCTTCAATGACTGGCGAGCCGCAAATGTCCCATCGTCCCTTTGGCAATGCCCTGACCCTCACGATCCTGTTCTCCGTCGCGATGCTCGGCGTGGCAGAGGCTCAGAGCAAGAGCCCGGCAAGCACCGCCGGCGGCATCGAGCGCATGACCCAGATTCCGGTCGAGCCCGTGCCCCAGCCCCAGCCGATGCCCGTGTACTCGATCTCGAAGCTGCGCGGCGAGCCCACCCCGCAGGCGGTCCAGCCGCTGTCGGTAGAGCCCCTGCCGGCGCCCGACACGGCCGTCACGATCCAGTCGATCACTCAGCCGCCAGCCTCGATCGCCTCGGCCGGCGTCGCTCCCGCGGGTGTTTCTGCCGCCGGCACCGTTACCGATCCCAAGGACCTTTCTTCCGGGTCGCAGGTCGCCAGTGTCCTTCCTCCTTCCCCCGCCTGGATCGCGCAGAAGGGAAAGTCGCTCCGCGACATTCTGCAGGACTGGGCGAAGGGCGCCGGCTGGGACATCGCCTGGGAGACAGACAACAACTACATCCTCCAGGCCAGCGCCGAATTCGAGGGTGACTTCGTCGAAGCCGCGGTCGGGATCCTGGAGCCGTTCGGGATGGCAGAGCCTCCCGTTCACGCCGACTTCTACCCGAACCGCGTGATCCGCGTCACGACCCCGACCCAGACCCACGAATAAGCGACAGGACCTCTTGATATGACGCAGCGTTTTCGCTCGAAGAGCATTGCCAGCCTGACCGGCAGCCTCGTGCTTCTGACGGCTCTGGGTGCCTGCGCGTCCTATGACGCCGCGAAGCAGACCATCTCGGACAACGACGCCTCGACCCAGGCGCTACTCTCGACGCACAAGAACCTCCAGGCGAACTACGGCCCCGCCAACATCCGCTTCCGGGACAACATCTGGCTCGGCAGCTACGGCATGCGCTCCGAGAACGGCCAGCCGCTGCCGAACAAGTTCGAGAACGAGAGCGGCATCACCATCATCAGCGGTGATCCCATGTCGCTGATCGAGATCGCTGGCAAGATCACCAGCCTGACCGGGATTCCGGTCACCGGCGCCGAGAGCGCCCGGGAAGGGAAGGACAGCGGGAGCAGCCAGAATGTCGCAGCACCGGCGAGCGGCCCCGACGCGCTGCTGGGTATCGCCTCCTCGCCCTACAATACCCGCGGCGAGCGCGTCATCGACATCAACTGGTCCGGTCCGCTCAGCGGCCTGCTGAAGACCGTCGCCGCCCACTTCGAGATCACCTGGGAATTCCGGCACGAGACGATCCGTTTCTTCAACTACGAGTCCCGCACCTTCACCCTGATCGCCCCGCCGTCGACGTCCGAGGTGAAATCGCAGATCGACAGCTCGATCAAGGGCATCAAGTCGGACAACGAGGAGAACAGCGCCAACATCCAGGGTGTGAGCAACTCGGTCAAGCTCGACTACTGGGCCAAGGTGAAGGACACCATCACCGCCCTGGTGCCGGAAGGCACCAAGTTCTCGGTCTCGCCCGAGGCCGGCACGGTCACCGTCACCGCGTCCCCCAGCGTCCTCGAGCGTGTCCGCGACTACATCAAGTCGGAGAATGCGCGCCTGTCTCGCCAGGTGGCGATCAGCCTGAAGGTGTATTCGCTGAGCCTCGAGGACAGCGACAGCTACGGCTTCGACCTGAACGCGGTGTTCCAGAACAACAACTTCGGCGTCAACTTCACCGGGCTCAGCGGAGTTCCGAGCGGCATCGGCGAGATGGCGGTGGGCATCCTGTCGCCCAGCGGCTCCGACATGGGCAAGTGGAATGGCTCGAACTCGCTGGTGAAGGCCCTGTCGAAGCGGGGCAACATGTCACTGGTGACGTCGGCGGCGGTGACCACGCTGAACAACCAGCCGGTACCGGTCCAGGTGTCGAAGCAGACCGCCTACCTGGCGCGCATGGACAAGACCAAGGACGACAGCGGTGACGTCAGCTACGCCATCGAGCCAGGTGTGGTCACGACCGGCTTCAGTGCGAACCTGCTGCCGAGAATCCTGACCGACGGCAAGATCGCCCTGCAGTACAACCTCGCCCTGTCCGACCTCACCGACATGCAGTCAGTCGGCCCATCGGACGCCGAGATCCAGGTCCCGGAGATCGACGCCCGCGGCTTCATGCAGAACGTGATGCTGCGAAGCGGCAGCACCCTGGTCATGGCCGGCTACGAGCAGACCTACAACACCGCCTCGAACCAGGGCATCGGCTCGCCGACCAACTGGCTGTTCGGCGGCGGCGCCTCGGGGCTGAACCATCGTCAGATCATGATCATCACCCTGACGCCGGTCATCATCGAGGATCCGGACCAGCTGTCCGCTCCGCGATAAGGAGAGCTGTCCATGAGCCAGGACACCACCACCAAGACATTCCGGATTGGCCGGAGGCGATACGCCTTCGGCCTGTTCTGGCAGGCCTCGCAGAGCTCGAAGAGCATCGCCGTCCAGGCCAAGGAACTCGCCAAGCAGGACGGCTCCGACATTTTCGTCGTGCGTGATGGCGATGCGGCGCAGTTCGCCCTCACCAGCAAGGAGAATGGCGGACAGGTTGGCGCGATCGCGGCTGCCGCCTGCGCCACCCACATCATCAAGGGCTCCTGGATCGCAGCGGTGCCGGCAGGCGATGGCTGGTGGTGCCTGGCTGTACGCAACGACTACATCGACCCCGACGACGGTGACCGGTACTTCAACACCGAGGAGGAAGCCCGCGCGCACTTCGAGCGCATGGCCGAGCAGGGTGGCTGGAACAACCACTTCGCGCCGACCGACTGGAGTGCCCACTACAAAGAGATTTCGATCGAGGCCCTCATCAGCGCGAAGGGACCACGCCTCGACGAGGTCAACCCGCTCGCCGGCCGGCTGCGTTCCATCATCATGCTGGGGACCACCCTCGTCCTGCTGGCTGGCGGCGCCGTCTGGTACATCGAGTTCAATAAGGCCCACGAGACGAACGAGTTCGCCAACGATCTGCAGAACGAACTGCAGAACATCAGCCGCCCGAAGCCGGTGGTCGCAACACCGTCCTGGTACACGCAACCACCCGCGGCACGGAGCATCATGACCTGCTCCTACGCCATGGAAGCCTTCGAGGCCTCGGCACCCGGCTGGGATCTCGTCGCCATGCACTGCACCGGCACCGCCATGGTCGCCAGCTGGAAGCGGCGGGCTGGCTCTGCCAGCTGGCTCGAGGACTGGGCCCGAGACCACCACCCCTCGACGCCGTTGTCCTTCGGCGAGGGATACGACACCGCGACCATGACGATGCCCATCCCCGCCAATGCCGGTCGTGGCGTCGAGGCGATCACCTCATCCATCGACATCTGGCGGATCTTCTCCGAGGCCCGTCAGGTCACCGGCGACGATCTCCAGCTCGGAGGTCCGCGCCTCCCGCCGGTGCCACCGGGAACGGATCCCAAGGACATCAAGCCACCGGAATTCGCACCCATGGCCTTCTCCGTCAAGACCGGCATGCCCTGGGGATGGGCCGACCACCTCGGCCGGGTCCCGGGCCTGGTCCTCAACAGCATCACCTACACGCCGCAGGACGCGTCGTGGGACATCAAGGGAGACGTATATGTTCGACTCTAAGCTCATGAGGGCTGGCGCGGCCGCCTTGAGCCTCTCTGTCATGCTTTCCGCCGGCAGCGTCCTGGCCCAGAGCTCGAACGGCACTGGCGGCCAGCCTCAGGTGCGCCCGGGCATGCTTCAGGCGCTGCAGGCGAAGGCCGGTGCTGGCAATCAGGTCGCGCCGACGCCGTCCGGCAAGGGACCGATCATCCTCGGTCCTGCCGCCGCCACTCCGGCCGCCGCCACTCAGGCCGCTGCGGGCCCGACCAATCCCCCGTTCGCTGCGGCGGCGCCGACCATCCCGGCGCCCTCCATCCCGGCGCCGCCGACCGCGGCTCAGGCTCCGGCACCGGTATCGTCCGCGCCCGGGTCGCTGATCATGTCCACCGATCGGGCCAACCATCCGACGATCGCAGCGCCGAGCCTCGGGATCCTGAACGACATCTCCCGGCTCAAGGGCGACGTCTCCCTCCTCGAGCTGAAGCTTCAGAAGGCCAAGCTGGAGGCGGACATCCGCAAGGCCAAGGCCGACGGCAGCACCACGATGTCGATCTCGCCGGACGGGCTCCCGGTCGGCCTCCCGACGGGCCTACCTATGCCGTACGCGGGCCCGAGCCCCGCACTGAAGGACACGAGCCTGCCGGTGGTCCGCAGCATTTCCGGCTCCGGCGGCGTGCTTCGCGCCTCGGTCTTCGTCCAGGACGCCGGGCAGTACAACGTCAAGAAGGGGTCAGCCCTGCCCAACGGCTACACGGTCAAGGACATCAGCATCAACGGTGTCACGCTGATCTCCCGCGCCACCAACGAGGAAGTGGTCATCGGCGTCAGCAGCGGAACACCTGCCAAGAAGGAGGATGACAGCGCCCAGTCTCCCGTTCCGATGCCGATCGCCATGCCGCTCACGCCGCCATTCACCGTGCAGCAGTAGGGTCCGTCGGCTGCCCGGGCCGACAGGGCGAACAATTACGCGATACGCCCAAACCTGAATACGCGTAAATGCGGCCGCAACACTCGTTGCGGCCGTATTCGTTTGCGCATTTTCCGCAGATCCCAGCCATCATCGATTCTTGCTTACCGTACTTACAGCACTATTTCGATAGAACAGCGGATCACCGTCGTCGTTCGAAGGATTCGCATTCGTATAGTCCTGTTATTACGAGGAGCCGCCCATGGAGCCAAGCGAGGACAATCGCGCGCTCGGTGCTGTCGAATCGACCACCACCTTCATCGAGATCAGCGATCCCAGCTCCAACCACGTAATCCGCATCGAGGGCGAGATCCTGACCGCGCCGAACGGCGTCCTCGATCTCGACGCCGAGCTTCGTCAGCTTTGCCTTCTCAGCGAGGGTGGCCAATTCCTCGTCTCCCGATCCCACCTGCACAATCCGCGGGTCAGCTCCCTGGCCGCCCGGGCAAAGCGCCTCAAGTACAAGGTGGACAACCCGATCCCGGTCGACATGTCCACGATCCGGGTCGCCTACGAGAAAATCTCCGACAAGAAGAACTTCGTCGGTTCGCTGGCCAACCGCGACACCAGCCACATGCAGCGCGAGCTCATCGGCCTGATCGCCCGCGGCGCAGCACTCGGTGCGTCGGATATTCACGTCGCCGCCAATACCGATGGCGGCCGCGTGCGCATGCGCATCGACGGTGCGATGCGCGACATGGAGGAGTTCCAGCCGGCCTACGCCCGGGAACTGCTGTCCACGGCCTACACCCTCTCCGACGTCTCGGCCACGCAGTACATGCCTGGCTACTATCAGAACGCCCGTATCTCGGCAAAGCGGGCCGAGATGCCCAACGGCGTGCAGTCGGTGCGGTTGCAGTGGAATCCGCTCGTCGGTGAAGGCCGGCTGCTGGTCATGCGGCTGCTGTACACCGAGAAGCACGACGACGCCGACCTCGACGTCCTCGGATACACGCCCAAGCAGCTGCGCCTGATCAAGTACCTCCGGCAGCTGCCGACGGGCATCGTCATCATCTGCGGCCCGACCGGCTCCGGCAAATCGACGACGCTGAAGAGCGCGCTCGTCAACGTCATGAAGGAGCACAACTACGAGATCAACGTCATCACCGTGGAGGATCCGCCGGAGTACATCATCCCGGGCGCTCACCAGATGCCCGTGAACACCGCCGAAGGCAGTGACGACCGGTCCGAAGCCTTTCTCGAAGCGATCCGCGCGATGCTTCGCTCAGACCCGGACGTCGGCATGATCGGCGAGGTGCGCGATCCCCAGTCCGCCGGCCTCGCACTCGAGGGCGCCCAGACTGGTCACCAGATCTGGACCTCCCTGCACACCAACCATGCACTCGGCGCGACCGACCGTCTCCGCCACCTGCTGCCCCACTACGAGTTCCTGGCCGCCCTCGATCCGAAGACGCTGACCGGCATCATCGGCCAGCGGCTGATCCGAAAGCTCTGCCCGCACTGCAAAAAGGACTTCGACGCAGCGTATCGCGCCGGCGAGGTGGACGAGGAATTCTATCGGCGGGTCAGCCTGGTCAGGGAGAAGCTCGGGCGATCGGAGCCCCTGTATGCGCGCGGGCCCGGCTGCCGTCACTGCGACCGGGGCCACACCGGCCGGACGGTCGCTGCCGAGATCCTCATCCCCGACGAGAAGTTCATGGAGCTCATCCGGGACGGCAAGAAGTTCGAGGCTCGGGAACACTGGCTCACGGAGCTCGGCGGCTCGACCATGCTGGCCCACGCGCTGGAGAACATGTTCGACGGCGTCCTTGCGCCGGCCGACGTCGAGAGCAAGGTCGATCCGATCATCCACGAGCCATTCATGGACCGCCTTCTCGGGCGCGGAAGGTCTTGATCGATGAACGGTTTCCAGAAGTGGCGCGCAAAAAGCGCCTTCGGCCAGCAGGTGCGGCTCAATTTCTACGAGCAGCTCGAGATGCTCATCATCAACAAGACCTCGACACCTCGAGCACTCGACATTCTCTATGACAACGCCTCGGGGGACGGAAAGAAGAGGACCGGCGAGGCCGTCGTCCTCGACGAGATTCGTCGGGCACATAACAACGGAAAGAGCTTCCCTGAGAGCATCCAAGGGTGGGTGCCTCTTCAGGAGCAGATGCTGATCGAGGCTGGGTCCATCAAGGGACACCTGCCCCAGGCGCTGCGCAACATCTCCGAGCTGTCCGAAGGGGCAAGCAAGATCACCGGCGCGATGTTCAGCCTGCTCTACCCGATCATCCTGATCACGTTCCTGCTCGCGTTCTTCACGCTGTTCAACACAATGGTCGTGCCGATGATCTCCGACATCCTTCCACCAGACCGGTGGAAGGGGCTCGCGCGGCTGTTTCACCAGACGTCGAGCTTCATCGCCGGCGCGATCATCCCACTGTCGATCGCCCTCGCCGGCCTGCTCGTGCTGATTCCCTTCTCGATGCCGCGGTGGACGGGACGCCTGCGTAGATCCTTCGATCGGGTCCCGCCGTGGAGCCTCTACCGCATGTCCACCGGCATCGGCTTCCTCCTGTCGCTCTCCGCGCTGCTGCGCTCCGGCGTCCCTGTGCCCGATGCCCTGCGCAAGATCCGCCAAAACGCCAGCCCGTATCTCGAGGAGAAGGTTCACGACATCCTCCAGCAGATCAACAGCGGCCATACGAACATCGGCATTGCCATCGAGCGCTCGGGACACGAATTCCCCGAGCGGGGCATGGTCCGCCTGCTGAAGGTCTACGCAGACCTGAAGGGCTTCGAGGACGTGCTCGATCGTGTGTCTCGCCGATGGCTGAACAACACCGTGAAGACGATCCAGGGCAAGAGCAAGGTCATCATGGTGCTCGCCCTCTTCGCCGTAGCGATCACGATGGCTTGGATGGCCTTCAGCATCTTCGACCTGCAGGACCAGATCAAGGACGCGGCTCGACGCATGTAATCGCGGTCGGAGGTGGCATCTCGCGCCACCTCCGACCCGACTTTCTGGCGTGTTTTCGCGTAATTCTCTTGTGAATACGACCGGGCGAACTAATAAATTACAAGAATCGAGATATTCCTACAGCGGAGAACCAGAACATGAATTTCGCTCGCATGACCCGCTTCCTGAGCTCCGGCTCGGCGCAGGAGAAGAAGGCGCGCAACCGCGGCTTCAGCATGACCGACACCGGCCTGGCCCTGGCTCTCGGCGCGATCGTCGGTATCGGCGTGATCGTGTATTTCGTCCAGTACCGTGGCGACGCGAAGATCGACGAGATGCAGCAGCACGTGCAGGACATCATCGCCGGCACGCAGAAGCTCTACTACCAGCACCCGGTGTACACCGGCCTCACCACGGCGAACGCCGTCGCGTCCGGCCTGATCCCCCGCCAGCTGGTCAACGGCACCGGCGCCACCAACCCGTGGGGCGGCGTCACGAGCCTGGCGCCGAACAGCGACCCGAGCAAGGTCGACCTGACCTCGACCCTGATCCCGTCGGCCGCCTGCGTGGAGCTGGTCTCCGTCAACATGGCCCAGGACAACGGCGCGGTCGTCGCGATCCAGGTCAACGGCACCACCATGTCCCTGCCGGTGGACCCGGCGACCGCGGCCGCGCGCTGCACCCAGTCCGCCAACACGATCGTCTGGACCGCCGAGTAACCCAACCCTCGACGTTCGGGTGAAAGGGAGAGGCTCGTCCTCTCCCTTTTGCGTTTTGCTTCCGTATTCGCCAGATCCAAATAGACAGTAATTACCAGGACTACCATGCTCTCGGATGCCGCCGGTTTCCGAGACGCCTTCGGAGATCCATTTCATGTGGCCGTATGCGATCGTATTCAGCATGGCTGTTGCCGCCGGCGTCTTCTCGCTCCCCGACCGGTTTCACCATGACCGATCGACCATCATGGAAGCGCGCGCCGAAGCCTATGCGATGAACCTGGCTCGCTTCCAACGGGCCGCGGTCAACTATGCCTATCGCAATCCAAGCCATCATGGTGCCATCAACTACGAGATGCTGCAGCTGCCCCAGACCTTTCGACTGAACGGCCCGTGGGCTGCAACGCGGCACATGAACGGTGATGTGGCCGCATGGATCAACGGCAGCATCGATGTCCCGGTCGCGATGGTCGCCGAACGACTAACCAAGCTGACCGAGGGGAAATACGGGGTCGGAATTGTTCGGGGGAACACCGTCCTCGGCACAGACAGCAACAGCAAGACCGTCACTCTGAGCGAGCCACTTCCGGAAGGCGCCGTCGCCTATGTCTCCCCGGTGAGCCCGTGAAGCCGCCGACCCGCCAGGTAGCGAAACAGCCCAGGGGCCGGCACTTCAGTCTGGCACGCATCGCGTCCCGCCTCGGCTCGATCGTCATCGCCACCCTGATGTTCGGTCTCGCCCTCGGAGCACCGCCCGTCGAGGCCAACGCGCGCTATGCGTCCATCGTCATCGACACCGACAGCGGAGCCGTCGTGTCGGCCAGTAGCCCCGACAGGCAGCTGTATCCAGCGTCGATGACCAAGATGATGACGCTGTACCTCACGTTCGAAGCCATTGAGCGCGGCCACCTTCGCCTGGACCAGCAGCTCCCGGTTTCGAAGCGCGCCGCCGGGCAACCGCCGTCCAAGCTATGGCTTAGGGCCGGCCAATCGATCCGCGTCCAGGACGCCATTCTTGCACTGGTTACCAAGTCGGCAAACGACGTCGCGACCGTCCTCGCCGAAAGCATGGCGAAAAGCGAGTTCCAGTTCGCCGTAAAGATGACGGCGAAGGCACGCGACCTTGGGATGAAGAACACCAAATTCATGAATGCTTCCGGACTGCCAAACCGGGGGCAAAAGTCCACTGCCAGGGATATGGCGACGCTTGGCCGCGCGTTGCTGTCCGATTTTCCAAATCACTTTCACTACTTTTCGCGCAAGAGCTTCACTTACCTCGGAAACACCTATCGCAACCACAATCATCTTCTGTCGAAGTACGCAGGCACCGATGGCCTCAAGACCGGCTACATCAATGCGTCAGGCTTCAACATCACATCGACCGCAGTTCGCGATGGCCGTCGGCTGATCGTCGTGGTCTTCGGCGGCCGAACAGCGTCGTCCCGGGACAGTCACGCCATCGACCTCCTGAATCGAGGCTTCGCGGCAGCAAGCAAGCTGCGACAGGTGCTCATGGTGCGGGGCGGCGCTCTCCCCGTCCCGCCCCGCAAGCCAATCCATTCCGGCAACAGCCGGGCCATCGCGTCGCAATCCGCCGCGGCCGCGGCTCTGACAACGCGGGCCGATAGGTCAGACGTCGCACAAGAGATCCAGCCAGGCACCGATCTGCCGCCGATGAGGCCACAGAGCTTGGCCCATGCGGCAACTTCACCATTCGCCGGCGATCCACCGATGCCGCCGCATCCGGTCGAGATGGGATCACTCGACGGCAGCTGGGGCATTCAACTCGGAGCCTTCGGCGATCCGTTGGCCAGCGACAGGATCATCAAGGAGGCATTTGGCCGGGTTCCGGCGCTGCGAACCAGCGGCGCTCAGCTCGTCTCCAGGATCGGTGTCGCCGGCGGAACCCTGTATCGCGCTCAGGTCGGCGGTCTTGACGAAGCGGTCGCTCGATCGGCCTGCGCTCGCCTCGAGCGCGAAGGAACCGACTGCATGGTCATCCAGCCATGAGCGAGCCCGACCTGGTCCTCGAGGTTCTCCGCGACCCGGCCTTCTACTACGGCGCCACGGCCTATCTCGGCCTCGTTGCCGGTGCCTTCCTTACGGTTCTGGTCCCGCGCCTGGACGGCTTCCCGGCAAGTTCGCTCGGAGCCGCCGTCCGGCACGTGAGCTTTCCCGGATCACACTGCCCGGGCTGCAAGCGGCACCTGACGTGGGTGGAAAAGCTTCCGGTTCTCGGGTGGGTCTTCTGCGGTGGACGCTGCCGCGGATGCGGAATGCCCATTCCCCTTCTCTACCCAGGGATCGAGCTGGCCGTCGCCGTTTCCATAGCGCTCCTGGTCGCTCCATACCGGGACGAGACGCTGTTCTTCCTGTACCCGATGATCTGCGTCGTGCTGGCCCTGCTCCTCGCCACCTCGGCCGTCCAGCCTCATGGCTGCCTGCGCCTTATCTTCCTGCTCCTCGGGGCCCCGGGGCTCATGGCCGCGGCGGCCGGCCTGGCACCGGCATCCATCGTCGAGGCCTCGGTTCTCGCTCTTGCTGCGATCTCATGCTATCTGGCCGCCGGTGGCATAGAGGCGCGGCCGCGCCTCGCGCGGGCATTGATGACGTGCGCACTGATGTTTGCCAGCGGAATCTGGTTGGGACCGATGCCTGCCATCATCGCCGCCGCCGGCGCTCTGGCCGGGACATGGGCGTCTCCCCTTTTTGCAGAGGTCTCAGACGAGCGGTTCGCTCCAGCGCTGCTGGGAGCGGCCGGCCTGGTTACCGGTTCCTGGATCTGAAATCCGCCTGCGGAAGAGCACCTGATAAATGGAGGGCCGGGGCAGCGCGAACATAGTGCCCTGGCTGCCCCGCCCTCCGTCCATCCGTCAGATCGTCACTTCGCCGCGGTCGTGGTGGACTCGACTTTCTCTAACAGCTCGGCAAACACCTTCTTGGCCTTGCCCGGATGCTTGGCGCTCATCGCCTGGTCGATGTCGTCGGAGCTGCCGACCACCACCAAACCGACCATGCCCATTGCGTAGTGCGGCTTGCACTTGCAGCCGTACACGCCGCGAAAACCGGCCATAAGCCCTTGATTACCGATGCCACGCACCGCATTCTGCCCGGGGGCCTGCAATCGGGAGTTTTGCATGGGCTGGCTGATCCGGAAGCACGTATGGCTACCAAACCTGCTCGAAGATCAAGCACTTGCTGTTAGTCTCATTGACGTCCGCGAACGAATTGGCGCCAACAAGCCATGGCTGATCGAGCTATGGGACTGCTACGATGCCGGGAGGGCTATCGCCGACCACGCCCACCATGATCTTCGGCAGGTCCTCAAACGATATCACGGACCGCCGGCCAACGACTGGCTCCAACTCGACGATGAGCAGGACACGTACAACGCCCCGTATCGAAGATTGCATTTTACAGAAAGACGAAGTTGTAGACGCTCATTCCTCGAAGTCGCCGACATCATGGACCGCGAACACCGAGCCGAACTCATCCGAGGCCGCAAGGCCAGACCATCGCTGCCGGAGATCCAGCTTCCCACCGTATTGGGACCGACCCCATACCTCGATCAGCACGCACGAAGGCGGCGGCAGCGCACCGTAGGGGGATCAACCCTCACTCCAGAGGAACTTCAATGCCGATTACGTGAAGCACAGGGGGACAGCGAGGCCATTGACGCCCCGGAGCCGACCAGAATTCCCCCTTCACAGTCAGAGCACATCGAGGGACCAGCTGCTCACACCTTGATCAGAGACCACTTTCTGCAGAACCCCGACCACGTCAGGCAAGAACGTCGCATTCTTCCGCATCTTGTACGCCAGGCATTCGCCGCTGGCATACCCAGGGACGAAATAGTCGAAGCCCTCCGGTCAGAATCCAGGCGTTACCGGAAACTCCCGGACCGCGCCGGCCAGTTCGTAGAAGAGGTACTCGCAAGCTGCAAGCGAGGCTGACCTGACGGTCGGCCTACCAGGACGCCCGAAGCGGTCGAAGCGGCTGCGTTATGGGCTATCGAACAGGCGAAGCTCAGGCTGCCGGCCGAGACCGGAGGAGGCCGCGCCCACTCGCTTTGCCGGGCTTCCAGCCTGGGCGGCCGCCGGCACGCTTCTCGCCCTGCCTGGGATCGCGCCTCCCTGCGCCGCCCCACCCTGCGCCGCCAACAGGCAGCCATTGTCCGTCAACACGCGCCCTCGCGGCGTGCGCTGGATGAGGCCCAACTCCATCAGGTATGGCTCGACCTGGACCTCAAGGATGTCCGGATCCTCGGACAAGGACGCTGCAAGCGTCTCCAAGCCGACAGGACCGCAGCCGAATGCCTTCAGGATCTGGCCGAGATAGCGCCGGTCCTGCTCGTTGAGGCCGTTCTGATCGATGCGAAGGCGCGCGAGACCGTTCACGGCCGCCTCGAGCGAGATCGCCTCCGAGCCCTCGTACTCAGCGTGGTCCCGGATGCGGCGCAGGAGGCGCTTTGCTATGCGAGGCGTTCCCCGCGAGCACCGCGCGATCTCGCGAAAGGCGTCAATCTCGCCGGCGATCGCCATGAGTTCGGAAGTCCGCTCCAGGATGCTCGACAGCTCCTCATTGCTGTAGAACTCCATTCGGCACTGGATCCCGAAACGGTCCCGCAGAGGCCCCGGCAGCATGCCAGGCCTGGTCGTCGCGCCGATCAGGGTGAACGGTGGCACGTCCATGCGCATCGACTTCGTATCGACGCCCTCGCCGACGAGGAGGTCAATGTGGAAGTCCTCCATGGCGGTGTAGAGCATCTCGGCCGCGACCTTGTTCAGGCGATGGATCTCGTCGATGAACAGGACCGACCAGGGCTCCAGCCCCAGCAACAGCGCTGCCATGTCGCCGGGCTTGGCGATCGCCGGTGCCGCGGTGGGTCGGAACTCGTAATACAGTTCGTTTGCGATGATCTGCGCGAGCGTGGTCTTGCCAAGGCCCGGCGGTCCGAACAGCAGGACGTGGTCCAGGCTCTGTCCGCGCTTGCGCGCCATCTCGATGTATACGCGAAGGTTTTCCGTAACCTCCGTCTGGCCGATGAAATCCGCCAGCATCTTGGGCCTCAATGCCGGGTCTGCGGCTTCGAGGTCCTCCGGATGCACCGTTGCATCGGTCACGTTCTCGTCGTCGATAGCTGACATGGCTTTCCTGCTGGCTACGGCATAGCCTATTTGGGTCTCAAGACACGCCAGGAAAGTGCGCAACGATAGCCTGGATCGGTAATTCGTGTCGAGAATAAACTGCCGGTGCATGCCTCGCGATGCCGTTATTCACAACCGTGCTGGCCGGCTTTTGCGCCCGGGCCAAATCTTTCTATATTCAGGGTCAGGTATTCGCAGCAAGGATTACGCATATGATGCCCGAAGAGATTGCCCAACTGGCTCGCGATGGCGCTGCCCATGTCGGGGAACTGGAGCGCCTGTATCAGACCCACGGAGACGAGCTCACGGCGGAGCTCGAGCAGCAGGCGATCGAATACGAGCGGAGTATACGCGGCACGATCCGCGATATTCTCGTCAAGACGCTCGCCCGCGCCCCCAGTTCGGTCGCCAAGGACATCCAGGACATGGCTCACGACGGCAATCCCCGCTCCATTCCCTTCCTGATTCTCGCCGGCGCCCTGGTGCGGGTTTCTGAAGGTGGCCGTGTCGGCCGCGTGTTCTGAGTCCGACGGCACAATCCGCTGACCTGCACGCACTCAACCGCCGGCCCTTGACTCGGTGCGTTGGTGCGCGCCACTGCTGTCTGCATCGAAAACCCGATCGCAACTGACGCTCGGGCATTTCGGGATGCGATGAACCGTCCATAGAAAGTCCGGTCATTGGCGACCGGGCTCCGCCCTGGATCGCCTTGCTTGCCTGGATCCCAACATCGAGCCTGGGCGAAATACCACACGATCTTCGACGTTTGCACCCATATTTACCGGGTCAGAACGAAGGTCTCCGGGCGCGACAACGGCATTCATTTTCGGGGGTGAAAATGAATGCCTGCCGCTGCCCGATTGAAAGTTAGAGGAAATTTCACATGTCGCATTCCGGCTTCGTCCATCTGCGCGTCCATACAGCGTATTCGCTGTCCGAGGGTGCGATCCGCGTGAAGGATCTCGCGAAGGCCTGCGGCGAGCACCGTTTTCCGGCGGTGGCCATTACCGACACCAACACGATCGCCGGCGCCGCAAAGTTCACCGAGGAGGTCTCCAAGGCTGGCGCGCAGCCGATCGTCGGCGCTCAGCTCAGCCTGCGCCACGACGACGGCAACGGAAACAAGGTGACCAGCAAGATCGTCCTGCTGGTCAAGGACGACGAGGGCTACCAGAACCTGATCAAGCTGATCAGCTCGGCCTATCTGAGCACCGAGGACGGTGCCGAGCCCCGTGTGGAGATTCCGGATCTCCTCGACCGCAATGCCGGCTTGATCATGCTGACGGGCGGCACCGAGGGGTGCATCGATCGAGCACTTCTGGCGGAAGACGACCGCATCGCCCGGGCCCGCCTCAAGAAGCTCAAGGACGTCTTCGGTGACCGCCTCTATTGCGAGATCCAGCGCCTGGGCCGGCCGGAGGAATCCTTCGTCGAGAAGCGCCTGATCGAGCTCGCCGACGAGATCGGGGTTCCCCTCGTGGCCACCAACGAGGCCTTTTTCCTGACCCCCGAGGAGCACGAGGCACACGATGTCCTGCTGTGCATCGCCGACGGCGCGTATGTCACGACGGAGGGCCGCCGGCGAGTGTCGCCGCACAACCACCTGAAGAGCGCGGAGGACATGATTGCGCTCTTCGCCGACCTTCCGGACGCGATCAACAACACCCTGATCATCGCGCAGCGCTGCTCGCGCGTGTTCCGTGAGGAGAAGCCGGAGCTCCCGGACTTCCCGACCGCGGGCGGCCGCACCGAAGAGGACGAGCTTCGCCACCAGGCGGCCGAGGGCCTCGTGGAGCGCATCAAGAAGCTCAAGATCCCGGTGGACAAGCACCAGGAGTACCGGGACCGCCTGGCCTTCGAGTTGGGTGTCATCGTTCAGATGGGATTCCCCGGCTACTTCCTGATCGTGTCCGACTTCATCAAGTGGGCCAAGGCCAACGACATCTCGGTCGGCCCCGGCCGCGGATCCGGCGCCGGCTCGCTCGTCGCGTTCGCCCTCGAGATCACCGACATCGATCCGCTGCGCTACGGCCTGCTCTTCGAGCGGTTCCTCAATCCAGATCGCGTGTCGATGCCGGACTTCGACATCGACTTCTGCAACGAGCGCCGCACCGAGGTCATCGACTACGTCCGGCAGCGCTACGGCCACGAGCGCGTGGCTCAGATCGGCACCATCGGCAAGCTGCAGGCAAGGGCCGCCGTGCTGAGCACCGGCCGGGCCATGCAGGTGCCATTCCCGGTCGTGATGCGCTACTCGAAGATGATCCCGAACAACCCGGCGGCACCCGTTACGCTGTCCGAGGCCATGAAGACCGAGCCGCTCGCCAGCGAGCTCGAGATGGCCGAGCCTCAGATCAAGCGCGTCTTCGCTATCGCCCTGAAGCTCGAAGGGCTCTTCAGCCACTCCTCGACCCACGCCGCCGGCGTGGTCATCGGCAACCGGCCGATCGACGAGATCGTCCCGGTGATGCGCGACTCCCACGGCTCCGTTCACACCCAGTTCGACATGAAGAGCGTGGAGGCCGCCGGCCTGGTGAAATTCGACTTCCTGGGCCTGAAGACCCTCGACGTCATCCAGGGCGCCTGCAAGATCATCGCCGAGACCGGCATCGAGGTCGATTTCGACGAGATCGGGGTGGACGACATCTCGACCTACGAGATGCTCGCCGAGGCCGACAGCTACGGCGTCTTCCAGCTGGAATCGTCGGGCATGCGGTCGGCCATGCGCCAGATCATGCCGACCAACATCGATGACGTCATCGCGCTCGTGTCGCTCTACCGCCCGGGCCCGATGGAAAGCATCCCGCAGTACGCCCTGGTCAAGCACGGCAAGCAGGAGGCCTCCTACCTGCACCCGCTGATGCAGCCGATCCTGAAGGAGACCTACGGGATCATCATCTACCAGGAGCAGGTCATGGAGCTGGCGCGCAAGCTGGCCGGCTATTCGCTCGGCCAGGCGGACCTGCTGCGCCGGGCGATGGGCAAGAAGATCAAGTCCGAGATGGACAAGCAGACCGCGGTCTTCCTCGACGGGTGCGCCAAGAACGGGATCGCCCAGGAGACCGCCACCGCCATCTTCAACCTGATCGAGCGGTTTGCGAACTACGGCTTCAACAAGTCCCACGCGGCCGCCTACGCGATCATCGCGTATCGCACCGCATGGCTGCGTCGGCACTACCCGAACGAGTTCTTTGCCGCGTGCATGAACATGGAAATGGGGAATGTCGAGAAGCTGGCAGCGTTCTATCATGAAGCCCGCAGTGCCGGCCTGACCCTGCTGCCGCCGGACATCAACACCTCGCGCACCAGGTTCACCGTCGAGCGGACCGGCGCCAATCTAGCGATCCGCTACGCCCTTGCGGGCCTGCGGGGCGTCGGAGAGGACGCCATGGAGCGCATCATTAGCGAGCGGTCCTCCAACGGCCGCTACAAGACCCTCGGCGACTTCGTCAAGCGAACCGTCGGCGCGCTCAACCGCAAGGCCTACGAGAGCCTCATCAAGGCCGGCGCCCTGGACTCGATCCACGGCAACCGTGCCTCGATGCTCGCTGGGCTCGAGAAGGCCATGAAGGAGGCCCAGTCGGACGCCAAGGACAAGAAGGTCGGCCAGACCAGCCTGTTCGACAGCTTCCTCGACCTGCCCCAGGAGGCCAAGCTCCCGGACGTTCCGGAAATGGGCCTGATGGACAAGCTGCAGGCCGAGTACGAGATCCTGGGCATGTATCTCACCGATCACCCGATCCGGATGGCGGCGCGGCGCCTGAAGTACATCGACGCCAAGACCATCTCGGAGGCCCTCGATCCCGAGGTCGATCTTCGTCGCGAGACCAGGATCGGCGCCGTCGTGGTCAAGCTGCAGGTCAAGCAGTCCCGCAGCGGCGAGCCGATGGGCATCATCACGCTGTCCGACCAGACAGGTCTCACCGAGACCGTGGTGTTCGGCGACGACTACAACCGCATCCGCGGCACGCTGCGCGAGAAGGAGGCTTACATCTTCACGCTCGGCGTCGGTGAGAAGGAAGGCGAGCGCCGTCTCTACTTCCGCGCCCTGGAGGCCCTGCCCCTGTCCGAGGGGCTGGAGTGAGATCAACCTTCGTGCGGCGCCGGCCGGTCCGGCGCCGCACTTTCGTTTGAGGTCAGGCAATGCCAGGTGCCCAAGAAACCAGGCTCGACGAGCTCACCGCCCGTCTTGCCGCAATCGCGCACGCGTCGGCCGACGGGGAAGCCGCCGCGGACATCCTCCAGGCGACTGACCTCCTGCAGCGCTTCCAGGCGATCTACCGTCACATCACCGGCAAGGGGCCGTTCATCTGCGGCTACGGCGGAGACGTCGAACACAGCTCCCTCCCAGAATTCCTTCATGTCTGTCCTGAATACGGGACGGACGTCGTCGGCATCTACAAAAAGGTCAACGAGGGCGCACCGGGGTACTGACCGGAACCGCGAATTCGGGCCCGGCGACGCCCCCTGCTGACAAGCAGCTACTATCGCCAGCGCTGCAACCGTCACGGTCGCGAGAGCTATTTCGAGTGCACGCAGTTCACGCGATCCCACCTCGGCAATTCGAACCCAAATCCGTCTTAGGTGAAACTTGTCGAGCCGGCGAGCCGTCGGCCGTGGAGCTGCTAGTGAACAACGCAATCGCCAGCGTGGCTGTCGCCGCCGACCTGTGGGGTCACGTACGCAAGGGCATGCTTGAAAGCCTCGCAAGCCTGGGCGTCTCCCTCGACGCCCTCGTCGTCGAGAAGGTGTTGGTAGATCCGTCGCACACGAACGGGGAACGGGCTGACGAATTCGACTGGATCGATCGAAGTCACCTCTCCGCAATCCACGTGGACTTCCAGGACCACTTCTTCCTGTTCCCAGGATCCGAAGGCCCGGTCGCGCGCAATCTGACGTCGGTCCAGATGGACACCATCGACCTGCTGAGCGCTTGCCTGGACAATCCCGATCATCTTCTGGCGGCCCTTGCACTGGCTCACTGCGCCAACATCCAGTCGTCCTACAGCCTGCCCGACGGCACGCCCGCCCTCCAGCAGGTCGCCGCAGACTACCTGGGCATCAACCCGAGGCAAGTCTGGCACTGGTCGGTCCGGAATACCCTTCCCGAGGGCGACAACCACTCCCATCTCGACGAGCAGCTCCCGCTCTCCCGCCTTACTATCGACGCCGAGATCCAACGAGCCGCGAAAGCACTGTCGAGGCTCGTCAACAAGTATGCCCTCGTCCGATTCACCTTCGGCGAAGACCTGGATCCGGCCGTCGATTCCGAGCTCAAGGCGCGCGAGGCGATGCGCCGGCGGCGTGCGGAGGAAAGCCAGCTGCGCCATGACGAGCTGGTGGCCCTGAAAGCCCACCTGGACGCCCAGCGTGCCGCCAAGCGCGACACCGTTCTGGTCGAGAAGGGCCTGGCCGACCGATCGGACAAGCGCGTCGGCGAGTTGTCGAGATCTGAGCTCGAAGAGCTCGTGTGGAGCATGCCGACTGCGGACCTCGCGGTGGAATTCGGCGTGTCGGACACTGCGGTCAAGAAGCATTGCCGCCGGCACGGCATCATCAAGCCGAAGCGCGGGTTCTGGGCGAAGGTCAATGCCGGCCGTCTTCCGCATCCGAAGGGCGTACCGGTCACCAGCTGACCGACTGCGAACGAGTGAATTTGTGGGCTGACCTGGTGGATGCAGCCAGCCGACCCAGAACCTGGAACACCAGGCGCCTCATGCGGAGCAGTTCCGAGGTGGTTCGCGGATGTTGAAGCAAGGCACGACACCTCAGTGGCGCGGTCGCGATCAACCTGTAAGCACTCGTTACAAGTTGATCGCGGCCCGCGGCCACGCTCCCTATCGTAGAACCTTCATGAGATTGTGCCGGTCGTACTTCGGCTGGAACCCGCGCCGCTCCAGCCAGGCGATCAGCCAGTCTGCGAACACGTTCTCAGCGTGAAGCTCGTGGAATCCGAGGGTCGGCAACTCGGCCTCCAGGCCGTCTAACAAGTCGCTCAACGAACCACTACGGCCGCCCCCCTCAGCGATGATGTCCGCCAGCATCACGCGGTCGTGCCACCAGCGCACGTACAACACAAACGGGCCAATCCTCACGCGACGACGCATAAGCTCTGGCCCCGGCGAGCCAAAAAATGGGCCGATCCATCCGCGCCAGTCGATTGCACCTTGCGACGGTCTCGCCGTCAAGCTCAACGCCGCCACCTCCTTCGAACTCCTCGGCAGAATGCCCTTCCATCGACCCCTAAGTCGATAGCCGACGACCGCAGCCACAGGCTTACCTGACCCGCAAGAAGCGACGTCCCCGCCGGCGCGGCTCGATCAAAGAGCTGTGATCGTTCAGCAAACCGTGGGCTTCCAGAGCCTTGCGGTTCACCTGTTTCTTCGAGGTGGCGCAACGCGTTGCTTTGCGGCAGCGCTCATGGGCAACTATTGAGTATCCGCTCCGGCACCCATCCAGGCTCACCTTGTCGCCGTAACGCAGGGTCCCCCCAGTCAGGACGTCATGGCGGGGCTCGCCCACCAACTCGGTCGCCTGCACCAGCTCGCCATTCACCAGGTACGCCCGCTTCACCTCGACGGGTCGTGGAAGTGGAGCAAATCGAATCTCGAACCAGAGCCCGCCGATCCGGTGCAGCTCCACGCCCTGGTCGCCCTCGAGAAGTACGAGCCGGCGGTCTCGCTCTTGGCGAGCTTCATCGCTACGACGCTCCTCGCGAAGCTGACGACCGCTCTTGCTGCGTCTCCAGCGCTTCAGGATCCGATCACTGGGATCGACGTAGAGTTCATTGTCGAGGAGATCGTAGCCGCGACCACTGGTGCGGGGCACACCGTCCTGGCCGATCGAAATGTTGAGCTCGACGAGCCATCGCAGGCTGTCGATCGCATCGACCTCCCGCCTGTTCCTGCCCGGAATCGCCTTCCGGATCTCAGAATAGACCTGGTCCCACGGCCGGCCAGTGCGGGCAGCGATCGCCCGCTCCAGCACGCCGGTCCGGTAATGGCCTTCCTTGAGAAACCGGCCGCGGCGCCGGACGGCCTGCATGCCTTCGCAGGGGGGAAGAAAATCGTCGAGGTCGGCAGTATCGTCCCAGGCGTCAAGGCCGCCGCTCGCCAGCATGGAATTGGCGCGCCTCGCGACCCCACGCAGCATCGAGGATGCACGGCCGCTCTTGCGGTGAAAATCCTTACCGCCGCCGACGCTTTCGGTGACGATCTTGGCAAGATCCTCACGCATCGACAGCCTCCGCCATCGACGCGTGAAGACCGAGATTCACACCGGCGAATACATGCGGCCGGTTCATGTAGGGGGTTGAGCCGAAGGGTGAACCGACACGACCCGATGAGGCGGCGGCGGCGAGCAGGTATGTATCGTTGGCGTCTGATAGCGATATACGTCCGCCAACGCCTGAAGGCAAACCCAACGACACGATTAGGGACTGCTCGCCGCCGGGAGGCTCGGTAGATCTCGTGCAGCAGATTGCCGCATCGAAGGCAATCCCGGCCCTACGGCTCGGCTCCTGACCCGCCGCCGGCGTCAGCGTGCCAGTTCGCGCTCGAGCTCGCCGATGGTCCGTTCGATCGACGCGCGCAGAACCGCGCTCTCGTGCGACCTCATGTTTGCCAGGCGGTCCTTCAACTGGCCCAGCCTGACCTGCTTCTCGGCCCGAGTGCGCTTAATGACAACGTTGTCGGACTTCTGCCCCTCATATGCACGCATGATCTCTTATCCGTCCCAAGCAATAGGTTGAATTACGAAAGGCACGAAACCCTAGAGCTTCGCGCCTACGAATTCATTTGGTTCGAATACGAGGTCAGTCGATAGCTGGATGGACGTTTTTCACAGCCATCTCGACAGCAAGTTTGGCGCGGCCAGGCATTCACCGGAACACCGCCGGGCTGCCTACAGTCGTCGAATTAGCGAGCGGATCTGAGTGTGCTCAATGAGCCGTTACGCATCCCGTCTCGGCGCCCATTCGGGCCGGTCAGAACATCCCTGCCAGGACGAGGTCTGCACTGTCATTCTCTGCCTGGGAACCGTAGATCAGCATCTCTGGCTGCTTATACAGCGGGCCCAACGTCCGCCCGCCTTCCTCTCCCGCTTCTGCGACGTAATACGCGAGGCCGTAAACGGTCGAAACCGCGACCAAAACCGCATAGAGAGCCTTCCGAACAGAGTCGATCGTCATCTTGAAGTCCTTGCCGAGGGCCACGACCGATCTACCCAAGAACGGGGTCCGATCCACCTCCGCACTCTATGCCGGCACCCGTGAATCGTATCTTAAGACGGATCCTCCGACGCCCACCGTCAGCGGGAGCGAACTGACAACAGAATACCATGGCAGCGGGGAGCCAAATACGCTCGCCGGCAGAGCCAAGACCCCATGGCGGTCCAGAAGCTCCCGCCAGTCCGTCTGCAACACGAACAGGTACCGCGGCGGACAGCCCTCTGCGCCGGGCATGGCGACGCCTCGCTGGGCAAGCACATCGCGAAGCCGCTCCTCAGCGAAGGCGAGCTCTGCCTGTAGAGTGTCAGGAAAGTCACTGGCCTGGGTGAGAAGGGCATGCGCGAGGCGTAGGTTCTCGCCCGGCGGCGGACTCTCGCGAAACACCGGCGTCAGCTGTTCGATGTCGGCATCCGCCACCAGAGCCACTCCCGTGACGTTTGGGTGGACCCAGCCCTTCGAAAGCGAATGCAGGAGGATCGCCTGCCCCGTCCCGATGAGCTCGAGCGCGGATGGCTCGAAGCTCGTTCCAAAGGTGTAGACCGCGTCGATCAACACGCGTCGGCGTTGATCGCCGACGAGCCACGCCTTTATCGACGCAAGCTCGCTGCTCGACAGAAAAGCCCCGAGCGGCTTCACCGGATGGCATAGCAGGAGAACATCGGCGTCATCGAGTCCTCGAAACTCCAGCCTCGGGAGCGTCGGGTAGGTCTGCCAGGACAGCCGAGCCGTGTCCGCGATGTCGGCGTAAACCGGATAGACGTGGTCGGGCAGCAGAACCCGGCGGCCGCTCGCGGCGTAGACCGTGAACAAGAGCCTCAGGCTGTGCCGCACACCCTGCGAGACCAGAACCCGCGGCTTCCACGACGTGGGTAGCGAGAAGAGCTCCAGCCAAAACTCCGCCAGGTGACACCGGTGAGCACGATCCGGCAGATCCAGCGCCACTGGATCCGGACGAATGCGTGCAAGTGCACGCACCACATTCGTCTCCGTCAGATCCAGAACCCTCGGCTGCGCCGCCAGGATGGCCGCCTTCTCACGGCTGAAGTTGCTGAAGCTGGTGTCCGCCGGAAGCCTTTCCGCAATCGTCGCCGAGCCTCTGACCGGAACCTGTCGGAAAGGGACGAGTTCGCGCTGATCGACAGGCACCGAGACCGGTCGCGCAAAGCTGTTCATCTCGACCTCCAGTTCGTATCTGACAATCAGCGGAGAGTTGCATCGGTTGGAAGGAGGCTCAGCGGGTCCTCCAGTGAAACTAGGACACTGCCGTCGGCCATGATGTTCCAACTCCTGGCAATGCCGATGCTGCGCTCCCAGAAAAGGCTCGGCTCGGTATAGGCGGCCACGCGCAGCGGCTTCCCCTCATGAACGCCGGCGAGCACCGGCGCACCCCACGGGAGGCGGGCCGAGGTTCCGAGGCCAGCCTCCGAGCAGTACTGCGTGACCAGAGACAGCGGCACCTGGTTGGCCAGCGACCACTGGTTCTCCGGGGCTGCATGGTAGGCGGACTCCAGCATCGTGGAGACGTAGAGCTCCTTGAAGCACACCTCCTCGACGCCGCCCGCCTGGGCCCATCGCAGGTATTCCCGAACCGACTCCAGATCCTCGATCGCCCCCTTCTGTAGGACGCAGACCAGGCGGAGCCGCAGCCCGGGCCAGCTCCCGCGGCCTCCTCGCCAGCTCTCGACGACACGCTCGGTCCGCGTGTCCAGGCCCATGATGGACCTGTTCGCTGCAGCGACGTGGTGGTGCCTGGAGACCGCCAGGACCGACAATCCCGCGGCCCCATAATCTGCGAGCATCCGGAGCCGATCGCCCTCTTCCCGCCGAGCGAGGTGCACCGCGTTGGTAATCAGCACCACCTTGCCGAAATGGGTGCGACCCAGGTGGATCAGCTCGAGCATCTGCCCATGCGGAAGCAGGCCCGGCTCACCGCCCCCGGTGATGACAAATCGCTCGGCGCCGGCCTCCCTGGCGCGCTCGCACAGGGACCGCACGCGGTCGAGGTCCAGCGCGTGCGGGACCTGCTCGAGCGAGGCTGAGCTCTCCGAGAAGCAGAACCGACACGAGGCTTGGCAAGCGCGCGCGATCGGTAGGACGCTCAGACTGCGCGGCGCCAGGTCGCCGTACGCCCGCAGTGCCGGCGCGATGAGCTTCAGCGACTGGCTGTGGGCCTCTTCGATCTGCATCGCAGACATCGAGCCGTCGTTCACGATGCGGTAGAGGCGCCTGACAGGCAGCACCGACCCGTCGATGTAGCGCCCGAGCCCCGTCGCGCGGTTCTCTTGCAGCCTGTGGGGCTCGATGCGGGCCTCCAAGGCGATCAGGCAGTCGCCCGGGATCCCGAGCTTCCGGCGCATGTAGCGCGACAATCTGGGTGAGAGGTGCGCGACAATCAGGATGATGATTTGCCGGTCGCAGCGACGTGATGATCGTCGCGGGTTTGGTGGGGCGCAAGAGGGTTGATTGTCGTCGCGCGACAATCAGGCCGAGGCTTTGATTGTCGCGCGTGTGGGGGGCCGTCCTGGGCCGCGCTTTCTGTCGATTGCGGCTCGCCGCCGGAAGCTCTCGACGTTCATCTCGAAGATGATGGCGTGGTGGACCAGGCGGTCGACGGCGGCGAGGGTCATGGCCTGATCGGGGAAGATGCGCCCCCACTCGCCGAAGGGCTGGTTGGCTGTGACGAGCATGGAGCGGCGCTCATATCGGGCGCCGATGAGCTCGAACAGGACGCTGGTCTCGGCCTGGTCCTTGGTGACGTAGGCGAGGTCGTCGAGGATCAGCAGGTGGTATTTGTCGAGCTTGGCGATGGCGGACTCGAGCAGCAGGTCGCGCCTGGCGGCCTGGAGTTTCTGGACGAGGTCGGTGGTGCGGGCGAAGAGCACGCGCCAGCCGTTCTCGACGAGCGCCAGGCCGAGGGCTGCCGCCAGATGCGACTTTCCCCCGCCGGGCGGGCCGAACATGAGCAGGTTGGCGCCCTTCTCGAGCCAGCTGTCGCCGGCGGCGAGTGCCATGACCTGGGCCTTGCTGACCATCGGCACGGCATCGAAGTCGAAGTTGTCGAGTGTCTTGCCGGGCGGCAGGCGGGCCTCGTCGAGGTGTCGCTGCACTCGCCGGTTGGCGCGCTCGGCCATCTCGTGCTCGACGATGGCCGCCAGGAAGCGTGCGGCGGGCCAGCCTTCCTTGTCGGCGCGCGCGGCAAAGTCCGGCCAGATGAGCTTGATGGCCGGCAGCCTGAGGTCGGTGAGCGCCAGGGTCAGTCGCCCGGCGTCGATCGGATCGGCGGGCTTCATGCTGCCACCCCGGCGCCGAAGGGAGCGAGTTCGTCGTAGGCGGTGAGCGGGGCGTAGGAGACGCGGATATCGGGCAGGGCGGCGCTGCTGGGGGCGAACAGCGCGCGCAGGCTGGTCATGTCCGGCAGTCGCCCGGCGTCGAGGTCCTGGGCCAGATGCTGGGCGAGCTCGGCCTCGCAGCCGCGGTCGTGGGCCAGGGCCAGAAGCTCGACCATGGTTCGGCAGGCGGCCCGGACGGGGAGTGCCGCGACCATCGCCTCGAACGCCTGGGCGTAGGCCTGCCGCGGGAACAGCTTGTCACGGTAGACCAGGCCCATCAGCGCCATCGGCTTGCGCTTGAGGGAGTGGATCACGTGCCGGTAGTCGACGACGTGATCGTGCTTGCCGCTGGCATGGGCGCGGCCGCGGGGCCGCGTCATCTGCAGCGTTCCGCCGAGGTAGACCTCGAGCCGGTCGTCGTAGAGCCGGACCCGCAGCCGGTGGCCGATCAGACGCGACGGAGCGCTGTAGAACACCTTGCGCAGCACGAAGCCGCTGGAGGAGGTCACGGTGACGATGGCCTCCTCGAAGTCCAGGGTGCGACGTGCCGGCAATGCCCGCAGCGCCGCCCGCTCCATGTCGATGCGCGGGCCGACCTTGGCGTTGTGGCGGCCGGTCACCTCGTCGATGAACCGGCGATAGGCGGCCAGATCGACGAAGTCGTGCGAGCCGCGCAGCAGCACGGCATCGGCGACCGTCTTCTTCAGGTGGCCATGGGCACTCTCCACCGAACCGTTCTCATGGGCGATGCCGGGGTTGTTGCGGGTCGGCTCCATGCCGTAGTGGGCGCACAGGGCGTCGTAGCGGCGCGTCAGGTCCTCGCGGGCATCCAGGTCGAGGTTGCGGAACGCCGCCGACAGGCTGTCGCTGCGGTGCTCCTGCGGAGCGCCGCCCAGCGCCCACAGGGCGTTCTGCAGCCCCTCGGCGAGGGCGACGTAGCTCTCGCCGCCGAGCACCACATGGGCGTGCTCGAAGCCCGAGTAGACCAGCCGGAAGTGATACAGCCGGTGCCCCAGGGGGGCGCCGGCGACCGTGATGGCCAGATCGCCCATGTCGGTGAAGTCCGACAGGCCCATCCGCCCCGGCTCGTGCAGCTGGCGGAAGATCACCTCCTGCTCGGGTCCATGCAGAGCCCGCCATTGCCGGACCCGGCGCTCCAGGGTCCGGCGCACCCCGGTGCCCAGCTCGGGATGGCGCCGAAGGATCTCCTCGAAGATGGCCACCGGCCGCAACCCGGGTGCCGCCTGCAGCATCCCTACGATCTCGTTCTCCCAGATCGCCGCCAGCGGGTCGGCGCGGCGCCGGCCGCGGGGCCGGGACTGATCCGGCGGCATCCCCGGATCCTGCTCCAGGCGATAGCCGCTGGAGGAACTGAAGCCGGATCGCGCCGCGGCGATCGGCGTCGTGTCGGTCTGTCGGAGCTTCATGTACCGTCTCTTCTGGCTGTCGGTGATATGGCGACCGGGCAAGGGTGGCTTCCTCATTGGCGTGAAGAAGCGATCCTATCCGGCCGACCACGACCGCCAGGCGGCGCGGTCCTCTTGGATCGCGCCGCCGCCGCAGCCTCTGCTCCGGTCGGGCTACGCCCTCCCTACGCAGAGGCTGCGGCGGCTTTCTCATCCTGATTGTCGCTGGCTCCTATCCTGATTGTCGCGCCGCAGGCGCAGCGCCGAGGCTTTCGCCACTCCAATCTCGAGCTCCCGGGCCCGCAGCACGAAGAACCGGTCCGGAAAGGTGCTTTCTCGAATACCGCCCTTGTCGTATAGACGCCGGTACTTGTCGTACCCCCTGGCGAAATTCGACAGCACGGTCACGTAGTATACGGATTCATGCTCTTGTGTCTTCGCAGACATTCTTTCGGCGCTCGCTTGACGTAATACCGCTACGCGACCGACCGTGGAACGACGCGTTTCCTACAATATAGTTGAAAATTTCGACTCGACCGTGAACCGCCGTATTCAGCGCCTCGAAAAGGCGGCGTCTTCCACTTCCTGGAGTAGATTCTGAGAAGGCTTACGCAGCCGAAGGCCCTCCTCTTCGGCTTCCGCGGCACGGAGGAAGGCGTTCGTCGCGGTCAGGATGCGCTTGGCCTGCTCGAACGAGTTCCACGGGATCAGCCTGGTATAATCCTGCGCGAAGCTCAGCATCCGCACATAGGCGTTGGCCACCTTGTTCACGGACAGTGCCCGAAGGGCCGCGAGGTAGTTGTCCCTGTACACCGTCGGAATGATGATGCGCTGCTCGCCGGCGGCAACCAGCTCCGCGTTCATCATGATGCGAGCGGTCCGGCCATTCCCATCGCTGAACGGGTGCACCTCGGACACCACGTAGGCGATGAATGCCGCACGCGCGAAGGGATCCGAGAGGCTGCGGTACATCTCGAACCCGCGCTCGAGTGTTCCGACGATCAGGTCCGGTGCCACGAACTCCAGGGCGCCGAAGCGATTCACCCTGGTCTTGAACTGTCCGGGCCCCTTCTCCGGCCGCTGCTCCATGATCACGGCGTGGCGTGCGCGCAGCAGATCCAGGAATTCCTCCAGCGACCCTGGCGTGCGACGCATCTCGGCGCCGTTCGATGCGATCCGGAACGTGCCCAGGACGTCATGCGCATCCGCCGGCCGCTCGGTCGGGATCACGCTGTTGAAGACGATATCGTAGGCTTCCTCGACCTCGAACTCGGTCCCTTCGATGAAGTTCGAAAAGTATGCCTCGAAGAAGGCCAGGTTATCGTGCCCGGCTCGATCGAGGGGCGGCTGCCGGCACAACGCCGGCGCCTGTTCGACGAGCTCCACCCGCAATGCCTCGAAGAGCTCCAGGCGGAGGCGATCGTAGGGTCGGCCAGCCAGTCGGGCCAGCGCGGCCGGCGCCGTGATCGCTGGATCCTCCCTGGTTCCGAGCAAGGAGCCGATCAGATTCTCCAGCACCCTCATCTCGGCCTCATGGCCGAGCATGGACGCCACCTCACGCGCATCGTCGCGGATCTGGTTGAGCCCGCCAGGGCCGCTCCTTGCGAGGATCTTCTCGAGATGCGCCTCGATTTCATCGCGCTTCAGCGTCCGGGAAACGCCTGACCGCGCTCGTGACGGCACCAGGTTCTCCAGCAGGGCCCGGCCGGGAGAGGCCATCCTGAGTGTGCCCATGAACATCCGGTCATGATCGGTCGCGGGCCGGCCCTCGCGGGGGCGAATTCTCAATCCAGGAAGCTCGACATCGGAACGGCGGTCATGCACCACGAAGACCGATCCGTCGGCAGCCGGTCGGCCTTCGATGCCGGTGCGGTCCGTGATGATCGCCCCAGGACAGTACATCGCGACGATCTGCCAGACGTTCCGCTTGACGATCGCCTCGGGGCTGTCCACCAAGTTTCTGGTATAGAGCATCGGTGCGATCTTGCGCAGCTTCCCTGCGTCCAGCTGCCGCTTGATCGTCGGGTACCTCTGCGTGCTCGACAGGAGCACTTCCTCGAACGCCATCATATCCACCGAAAAGTCGAGTTTACGCGCTCTGCATGCCGCTCTTGATGCGATTTATAGGAGATAAGCGGGCGCGATAGTAGATTTTTCGCACTTAAGGATGACGCGACAGAGCCGGCGCCGACCGGGTTTCCCGAGTTCCGCCGGCGTGATTTCGTTGAGGTAAGACGCGTCGATCTGCGCCTCCAGTGCGATTTTCTCGACTTAGGAGGCCTTGCGCCGTCGATTTTGCGGGCTTAGCGCCATAGAAGCCCGGCCTGGATCACTAGGCCAGGGGAGTTCCAGCCGCAGACCATCCCTCACCCATCACTACGAGCAAAGCCGGGCTCGCAGACCGTTAGAGGTCGTACGGGGTCGTCATCATGCCCAGTTCTCCTATCCCCATACGGACCCACCACGCCACCCATCAGCGGCAAAAGCCCTTGCTGCCTCCGGCCGGCGATGCCAGCATCCAGCAGGTGCTCCGACACCACCACCGTCCGCATCGGTGAAGCTCGCCCGGGCATCGGAGATCCTCTGCTGTACGGCCAAAGTCGGGAATCGTCCTGGTTCCCGAGACGAGCGGACCGCCTCGGGACGTGAGGACGCACCATGAGCTTCCGCCTCTCGGCGATGACGCGCCCCAAGCGCGTCGCCAAGCTGCTTCGCGAGCAGCTTTCCTTGCACGATGTCCAGATCAGCCTGCCCAAGAGCCAGTCCCTGACCGCCAAGATGTACGGCTACGGGACCTGGTATCAGATGCAACAATCCACCATTGCCACGTCCGGCGATGAGACACCGTTGGATGACGCCGTCAGCGCCGATGAGCGCGACCAACGATTGGCAACCTACATCGACGTTCTCGTGCAGCAGCTCGGGATTGCCGGGCCGGACGCCAGAAGCATCGTCATGGCGATCGCTCCCAGCGGCAGGCACAGCGAAGGTCCGCGGCCAGGCGGCCCCATGCCTCGGCGAGAACCGATCGAGCTGCCCGACTATGTCCGGATTCCGCCGGGCGAACTCAGCGAAGGCGACGCCATCCTGCTGCAGGCGTACGACGACGGCTCAACCCGACAGCCACCGGGACATCTCGTACTGATCGGACTCGGTCGAAAACCAAAGAACGCCGACCAGGACAACAGTCTGCACGCACACGGCTACGATGCTCGGGCGCTCCATGAATCCGCCAGGCGTGGATTACCTCTAGCGATGTACAATCTTGGAATGGAGTTCGCTCGGGCCGACAATCCCTTTCGACACGAGGCAACCGCAAGATTCTGGTACGAGACAGCCATCTCGACCCTCGACAGCATGACCGCTCACCGACTTCATTACCATAGCAAGGAGAGCGCCAAAGAACTAAAGCGGATGGCCAAGGCCAATCTGGGAAACTTGTACCAGTATGCCGAAGACCTGCCGAGGGACCTGGGTAAGGCCCTAGAGCTCTATCGCGAAGCCGCCCGAGAGGGTGAGCCGGTCGCCCAGTTCAACTGCGCCCTGATGCTCATGCACGGATGGGGATGCGAGGCCGACCTTGTCCAAGCGTTGCCCTACCTCGAGCAAGCCGCCAAAGGCGGCTGTCCGCCGGCCATGAGCATGTTTGGCGAGTTCGTGCGTGCGATGCAGCAGAATGATCCGCGTCACATGGAATTCTTCTGGGCGAACATCATCGGCGGAACGGAGGAATGGGCTCGTATCCACATAATCGAGGAGGTTACGGATCCAGAAGGCCCATATTTCGACGTCGAATCAGCCATCGAACTTGCTGTCCGATGTCTTCCTGAGGATATGCCAGAGGCCGCCTCTATCGCTGCTCAGGCCCTGCTCCGCATGCCCAACCCGAAAGCCCGCCAGGCAGCCCTGAAAATCAACGCGTCGCTGGCCGACCGCGGCAATCTCGTGTCCCTGGTCAATCTGGCGGTCGCCTACCTCACCGGCGATCAGGTTCGCAAGGACGCGAAGAAGGCACGGTCGCTGCTCGAATCAGCCGTGGCGATCGACCCCAGTGAGGTTGATCCGGAGGACCTCGTGATACTCGGTCGAGCGCATTGCCTGCTCGGCGAAATCATGATGGGTGAGGATGGTCAACCAGCCGACATGGCGGCCTCAGTCGCATACTTTCGCAAGGCCCTGGACCTCGGTGACGCCGAGGCAGGCGTCAATCTCGGCGTGGCACTCGAGCAGGGGCGGAGCGGGCCACCTGACAATGACGCCGCGGCCAAGGCATACAAACGAGCCGCGATGCTCGGGAGCGTGGCAGCCAAGACAAATCTTGGGATTCTCCATGCCCTGAGTCGCTTTTCGCACGCAAAGCCGAGCTTTGGACTGGAGCTACTGCAGGAGGCCGCCAAGGCGGGCGATGACGTCGCTCGGCGAGCGCTCGCGCTTATCGAAGATGACGCGTTCGAGGATCGTGCCGATAGACCTTGAGGGACGATCCGACGCCAACATGAACCATCCGGAAATTCCAGATGGTTCCTTGGCGATCGCTCCTGTGACGATGGAGGGTCCTACTGAAGAGAATTTCGGCGGCCTGGCCGGTCGGGGATGATCATTCTCCACCGGCCGCCAGGGCCTCCGTCAGCGGCAATGCCGCCTCCAGGACCGTCACCACCAGCTCGACCGTCTGGCGGTCAACTGGCGGCGCCGGGCGGTGGTAGACGATGTCGTTGCGCATCCTGTGCAGGCGATCGATCGCCGGCGCGTACTGGTTCAGGCCGATCTGTTGCATGAACAGCACCAGCGCCAGGGCCCTATGCCCCTCGCCGCTGGTGCGCGTCTCGTGGTGGTTAAGGAAGGCCAACGCCAGGCAGTGCACGCCCTCGTACGCCATGATGAACCGGCCATGGGTCGAGTTGATCTCCTGACGCGCGTCGCCGAGCAGAGCCCTGGCGTTCGCCAAGTGCTGCCGGATAGTCACTTCATCGCGAAGCGCTACCGCTAGCGAGCGCGCGTTCAGAAGGTTCTCCAGGGCCTCCGGACGCGGCATCTTCCCCCACCACCCATAGTTTCGGACCGGCCGCAATCTTCTTGATCACGGGATCCGTGGCAAGCAGCAAGAGCCACTCGTCGGGATCGTACACGACCAGGTGCACCTCCCGGCCAAACTCCTTCTCCAGCTCTGACGCTGCCTGATAGAGCTCGAACGTCGGCAGTCGGCCGACAACCAGAAGATCGATGTCGCTGTCCGGCCTGTCCCGCATCACTGCGACCGAACCGAACACGAACGCCAGATCGATGCGATCCTTGAAAGGCTTCATCTTCTCCCGGATCCGATCGACGAGCCCGAAGCTCTTCATCGCCAGGGCTCTCAGCTCCGCGAAGAGCGGGTGATCCTGGTTCGCCTGGAGGCGGCGCTGGTTACCCACGCGCTGCCCCTTGATCACGCCGGCCTCCTCCAGCGCCCTTACGGTCCGGTGCCCCATGCCCTGTCCGACATCGGCAATCGCGATCAGCTCCGAAACTGAGTAGGATCGCTCAGGGCTGAGAAGGACCGCGGCGAGAACCCGCTGCAGCCTCTCGGGGATGAGAAAATCGAGCATGCTCATGTTCTTACCCTCTCAGGGAAGGAATGTACCCCGTGAGGGAACGAATTTCAATTCCCTTCTAGGGTATGATCGTTCCTGATTCAGGACAGCCAGCGATGGCGCTGACGGTGCTGGATGACCGTATCAACCTTCAGCATGAATAAAACCGTCAACCAGCTGGCAGGATCCGGATGGCCGAGATCGAGAGATGGCTCACAGCGAGGCGCATAGGGCTCAGCGATCTTGCCATGCTGATCTTCGAGGCCATGCACGACCCGGATATCGAGCTCCAGAAAGAAGAGGCAGACCGGCTCATGGCGAGCCTGATCACAGCGTTCGCGACCGGTGGGTGCTTGCTCATCGCAAGCGCTGTGTCTCGACATACGGGCTACCCGATCGTCGCGTTCCGGCGACCGGACGGAACCCTGGTTCACGCGGCCATAGTCGATCCGGTCACGATGAACGCCTGCGACATACTCGGCGCTCGGCCGCTGACCGAACTACGCTATGAGTTGCGCGAAGCCGTCGCCGGCACTATCCGAATGACCGCCGAACCGCCGATCAGCGCAGATGACATGGGCGAGGATCAGCATGAACCCTACCTCGCTCTCGCCAGAGGGCTGCCCTGGATGCCGCTCGAATGCGCCGACTGGAAGCCTGGGTTCAGATACTGGGCGGGAAGAGCACTCCTTCTCTCCTCGACTATAAGCCAGTCGTAGTCGTCCGCCGGGTTCGTAGATCTCGATGCCTCCATTCTGCAGGGCACATACGAACCGCAGCTTCGTCTCCGGCATCGCGGCCGGCCGCAGCGTAATCGCGTAGCATCTCGCCCCGATCGAAGTCGTCGCGACGTGTCAGGTGCACGCCGTTCGAGATCAGGGCGACCTTGCCGAAGCAGGACCAACCAAGACGAATAAGCTCCAGCATCTGGCGATGGGGAAGCAATCTTGGGCCCGCCGCCGTCAGTAATTACGGTGCGCGCACCATACATGGTTTGCGCCCGACTCAGAGCGCCATCTGTCTGACGCCAAAATCTTGGAATCGATGCCTTTTCGCAATACCTAAAGGGTATTCGGCGTATTCGGCGAGCGTTTACGTCATCGGAAAAGCCATACTCGAGCCAATCATGAACGCTGACAATTTCAGCGCCGGTTCAGCATTGAGGTACATGACGCCAGCGGCGCCGGTCTGCGTGCCTTGGCCTGTTCGTATTGGCCTGCTCTCCGACCTCCACCTCAACATGCCTGACGTCGCCCGGGTACGCTGCACCACCTGCTGCGACATCGTTCGCGCCGGCTATCCCGGCAAACCCGTCCAGTGCTCCTGCGGCCAGAGCTGCTTTCGGCACGACAATGAATCACCGGCTGGAGCCAGGTTCGAAGGACCTGCAGAGGCGATCGAGCCGACCCCGTTCGCCTGGGGAGACATGCTTCGGAATGCCGATATCGATCTAGTGCTGCTCGCCGGCGACATCGACCTAGGCCGCCGCGGCGTCGAATGGGCCGCCGAGGAGTTCCACGGCCTGCCGGTGGTCATGATCGCCGGCAATCACGAGTTCTACCACCGGGACTACAGCGAGGCTCTCGACGAGCTCAAGTCCGCGGCCCGCGCATCCGGCAACGTGACGTTCCTCGACCGGTCGGAGGCTCGCTTCTCGATCCGCGGACAATCCGTCCGCATACTTGGCTGCACGCTGTGGACCGACTTCGCCATCTACGCGGCCGACGGCATGTCGCAGCAGGACGCGATCAGGGATTCGACAACCGTCCGGGCATTCCAGTGCATCCGCCACCGGGGCGGGTTCCTGGCAGGTAGGGAAATGCTCGACCTGCACCGCAAGGACGTCACCTGGTTGTCGAGCGCGCTATACCGGCCGCACGACGGTACGACAATCGTGATGACCCACTACCCCCCGATCCGAGAGGGTCTGGGTGCCTGGGATAACGGATCCGCGCGCGCCGCAGCTTTTGCCTGCGACATCTCCCGCCTGCTGTGGCGGCACAGCCCCGACCTGCTCGTATGGGGGCACACCCACCAGAACTTCGACGAGCGATGGGGTTGCACCCGCCTCGTCTCTCACCCGCGCGGACACTCCCTGGAGCGAAGCGACGACTACCAGCCGAAGATCATCGAGCTCCCGCCGGCGGACACTCGTTGGTCGAACCGGACCCTGCCAGGTCGTGGTTGAGGCAATCTCGCACGTTGCTGTTCTCGACGACTTTCCCGGCTAAAGCGGCCCGAAGGCAGGAAAGCCGCAACTTTTCCAGACTTAACGACCCCGCGATGATGATTTTCCTGGGTTAAGGATCCTGGCTGGCGCCGCCATTGCCTGGAGGACCGGCCAGGACGATCAGACGCCTCAGGCCTCCTTGGTCCGGAAGCCGAGTTTGCGCGTGGCGTCCTCCAGCAGGGTGAGGATCACCGGTACGACGACCAGTATCAGCGCCGTGGAGCTGATCAGGCCACCGATCACGGCATGGGCCATGCCGGCGCGCTGGGACCCGCCCTCGCCGAGTCCGAGAGCCATGGGGAGCATCCCGAAGATCATCGCCAGCGTCGTCATCAGAATCGGCCGGAAACGCACCTCGGCGGCCCGCATGATCGCATCCGCGCGAGACGTGCCAGCCCGGCGCTCCTGGTTCGCAAAATCGACGAGCAGGATCGCGTTCTTCACCACCAGGCCCATCAGCATGATGAAGCCGATCGCGGAGAACATGTTCAGCGTCGATCCCCAGGCGAGCAGCCCAAGAAACACTCCGACCAGCGACATCGGCAGCGCCACCATGATGGCCAGCGGCTGGATGAAGCTGCCGAACTGGGAGGCCAGCACCAGGTAGATGAACACGACGGCCAGCAGCAGGGCCGAGCCTACCTGGGCAGACGTCTCCGCGATGTCCTTCGCCGATCCACCCGACACGAAGCTGTAGCCAGCCGGCAGATCGACGCCGGCGATCGCCGCGGCGACGTCGCCGTTGACCTCGCCGGCCGAGCGGCCGCTGACGTTGGCGGTGATCTGCACTTCGCGGACCAGGTCACGGCGGTTCACCTGCGACGGCCCGAAGCCCCTCTCCAGCTTCGCGATCTCGCGCAAGGCCACCATCCGCGGCATCCCATTCTCGTCGGATAGCTGGCTTGCCACGTAGAGACGAGAGAGATCCTCCTGCGACTCCCGGCCGGAATCCGGAAGCCGCACGTTGATGTCGTAGTTCTCGCCATTCGCGGCCCTGTAGCTGCTCACGTCCTCGCCGGCGAGCAGCGGGCGCAACGTGTCCGAGACCTGCTGCAGGCTCACCCCCCGATCGCTGGCAAGCGTCCGGTCCAGCCTCACCGAGATCGTCGGCCTGGCAGCCTTCAGGCTGGACTCGATATCGACCAGGCCATGAATACCCTTCAGGGCGACTACGGTCGCATCTGCGGCCCGAGCGAGCTCATCCAGGTTCGGGCCCTGGATGCTCACCTGGATCGGCTTCTCTCCCCGGCGCACGCTCGAAGCGACGATGCTGAGCTCGATGCCCGGGATCGTCTGGAGGCGCTGGCGCATCAGGTCGCCCAGCGCCATGGCTGAACGCGAGCGGGTCTCGATCGGCTTCAGCGAGACGAAGATGCTCGCCTCGTTCTTGCCGGCAGCCTGGCCGCCGGCGACCGTCGAATAGAGGTAATCGACCTCCGGGAACTCGCCGAGTGCGGTCTCCACCTGGCGCAGCTTCGTCTCGGTGTAGTCGAGCGAGGATCCAACCGGTGCGGTCATGCGCACCGAGATCTGCCCCAGGTCGGCGTTCGGAATGAACTCCACGCCGATCATGGGCACCAGCGCGAAGCTGCCGGCGAAGACGCCGATCGCCGTCACCACAGCTACCCAGCGCCGGCGCAGGCTGAAGCGCAGCACCGGGCGGTAGACGGCCATCGTCGCCGCCATCGCCTGGTCCACCAGTCGCATCAGCCAGCAGAGCGGTCCCCGCGGCTTGCGGCCGATCGACGGATCGTGCCAGACGCTGGACAGCATCGGGTCGAGCGTGAACGACACAAACAGCGAGATCAGCACCGCGACCGATACCGTCATGCCGAACTGGTAGAAGAACCGGCCGATCATGCCGTCCATGAACGCCACCGGCAGGAACACCGACACGATCGCCAGCGTGGTCGCCACCACCGCCAGGCCGATCTCCTTCGTACCCTTCAGCGACGCCTCGCGATGCCCAAGGCCCCGCTCCAGGTGCCGGCTGATGTTCTCACGCACGACGATCGCATCGTCGATCAGGATGCCGATCGCCAGCGACAGCGCCATAAGGGTCATCATATTGAGCGTAAACCCTAGGACAGCGAGTGCCGCGAAGGTGCCAATGACCGAGATCGGCAGCGTCAGGCCGGTGATCACGGTCGAGCGCCAGGAGTGCAGGAACAGGAAGACGATGGCGATGGTCAGGAAGCCGCCCTCGATCAAGGTGCTCCGCACATTGCTGACCGAGTTGCGAATGCCGTCCGAGGTATCCTGGACGACCGTCAGGGAGACATCCGACGGCAGGCCGCCGGCGTTCAACTCGGAGATCGCCTCGAAGGTGCCGTCTGCGACCTCGATCGTGTTGGCGTCCTGCACCTTCACCACGTCGATCGTCAGCGTCGGCCTGCCGTTGTAGAAGGCGAGGCTCGTCTTTTCCTCCTGGCCGTCGATGATCTCGGCGATCTCCGATAGCCTGACCGGCGCACCACCGCGCTGGGCCACGATGAAGCTGCCGATGTCGCGCGGATCATCGACCGTGCCCTCGATCTGCACCACGCGGTCCTCGCGGCCGCGGGTGACGTTGCCGGCCGGCAGGTCCTGGTTCTCGTTGCGGATCGTGGAGATGACCTGATCGACGCTGACGCTGAGAGCCTGGAGCTTCTCCGGCGCCAGCAGGATCTCGACCTGGCGCCTCACGCCGCCTGTGATGGTGGCGCTACCCACGCCGGCTACCGTCTGCAGGCGGTTGATGATGACCTCGTCGGCCAGGGTCGTCAGCTCACGCAGCGAGCGCGTGGACGACTCCACCGCGACCGACACGATTGGCGTGCTGGTCGGATCGAAACGGGTGACCGTCGGTTCCTTCACCTCGTCGCGGAGCTGGCCCCGGACGCCAGCGACCTTCTCGCGGACATCCTGCGCGGCCGCGGTCGCCTCGGTCTCCAGCGTGAACTGAACGATCACCATCGATCGGCCCTCCAGCGACCGAGAGGTGACCGTATCGACGCCGCTGATCGTATTGACGGCATCCTCGACCTTGCGGGTGACATCGCTCTCGACAGCCTCCGGCGAGGCGCCAGGATACTCGGTGGTCACAACCACGACCGGGAAGTCCACGTCGGGGTACTGGTCCACGCCCAGGCCCTTGTACGAGAACAGGCCGATCACCAGGATCGCCACCATCATCATGGTGGCGAAGACCGGGTTGTTGATGCTGATACGGGTCAGGAGCATGGCTCACCGGCCTTCGCTGATGCGGACCGGCGTGCCGGAATCCAAGCTGAGATATTCGGCACTCACGACCTGGTCGCCCTCGGCCAGGCCCGACGTCGCCACGGCAAAATCCTCGGTGTCGTCACCGGAGAGCTCGACCGGCTGCCTGGTGACCTCGCCGGCGGCGATCTTCAGGACGAATGGTGTCGCGGCATCGCCCCGCACCGAACTGTGCGGAACGGCGAGCGCGCCAATTGTCGTGCGAACGACCAGATCCCCCTTGGCGAACATGCCGTCGCGGAGCATCAGGTCCTGGTTCTCGACCCGGACGTAAGCCGGGATCGATCGGGATCCCTGCCTGGTCGTCGGATTGATCCGCTCCACCGTCCCGAAGAACACCCGGTCCCCGAAGCCCGGCACACCGACCATCACCTCCTGTCCGATCTCCACCAGTGGGATCTCGGTCATCGGCACCAGAACCTCGATCTCCATCTGCGCGAGATCGACCAGGGTCAGCAGGCCGCCGTCCACCGACACCTTGTCGCCCGGGTTGACCGATCGCTCGGCGACGAAGCCGCTCATCGGTGCCGAGACGATCGCATCGTCCAGTGCCTTGTTCGCAAGATCGACCTGCGCCTGCATGGCCCGCACGTTCGCCTGGGCGGCGCGATAGGCGCTCTCGACCTCATCCACTGTCGCCTGCGCCGCGTAGCCCTTCTTCTGAAGGCTGAGCTTGGTCTCTCGGTTCTTCGCAGCGAGCGTCAGCTGCGCTTTGGCCGATGCCAGGTTCGCCAGGCGCTCCTCGAGCCTCGAGGTGAGATCCTCGGTATCGAGGACGACGAGAACGCTCCCCTCCTCCACCGCCTGGCCTTCCTGGACCAGGACATCCGACACCTTGGCGGCGACCTCGGACCTCAAGGTAGCCCGCCTCACCGCGCGAAGAGTGCCGGAGACCGGCACGGTGAAGCGCAGGTCGGTCTTGCGAACCTCGAAGGTCTCCGCCTGAGCGAGCTCGACGACGACCGCCGCCGGCGCGACAGGGGTGGCCTGGATTTCACTCGAGCCGAAATACAGAAAGCCACCGGCGCCCGCGACGGTGATGGCGGCGATGGCCGCAGCAATGACGCTCTTTTTCATAGTCGCCCCTCGAAATACCGTATTTCCGGATGTGCCTTCAGTCGGCGCCGGACCTGAGCCCGGCCCGTCGAACCAATGCACGCGCCGGGGCTACGCGGCCGCGGCCGCGGCAACCTTTCGGCCGGCCGACAACTCCTCCAGGAACCCAGCGAGGCTCCCTCGCAAATAGGCGAGCTCGGCCTCGACCTTTGTCCTGCCCATGCCGATCAGGAACCGCTTGCCTGGGCCGCCATCGTCGATCGCCGTGGCGAGCTCCGCCTGGATCGCTGTCAGCTCCGATATCCGGGCAGACAAGACGTCGCCCAACTTCTGCGCCGGCAGCTGCTCGGCGAACATCAGCAGCGCCACCAGCTCGGAACGGCTCCGGTGCCGGCCTTCGCACGCCAGCAGGTCCGCCGTCAGGGCCTCCCGGCCGGCCGGCAGTAGCGTGAATACGGTCTTGTTAGGACGAGGTGCCTGCTGTACGGCGATAGACGATACCAGGCCGCTCTGGTCGAGCTGCTTAAGAGCAACGTAAATCCCGCTCGGTGCTACGTCCATGAAGCGCGAGAATACGTCCTCGACCCGCTTCTTGATCTCGTAGCCCGAGGCATCGCCGAGCGACAAGATCGCAAGGCACAGCGTTTTCGTCTCCATCATAGAATACTCCAAACTGGAGTATCTATTTAGGTTCACTACAATTCTGAACCAAGTGTTACATCGTTGCGCTCGCATGCGCCGCAGTACATTACGCGTGCGCACCCACGGCCTTAAGCCTGAGACCAATTGCTCAACGTATTCTCATACATCGACAACCATTCCTCCAGAAGCTCGGCAAGCGAGCGCTCGGGAAACCCTGGCGCCATTGAATACACATCGATATCCAGCAGTCTATCACCGATCAGAGCGATCTGATTCTTTAGCACTTCCATAGACTGTTCTTTAGCCAACCATCCTCCTTCGTTCAGGCGCCACAGCACGGGAATCAGGTTTACGAACGGGATCGTTCCTCGTGAAATCAATATCTCCAGAGACCGGATGACATCGCCGGCCTCTGCGTTCATGCCCAGGCTGAAATACCTGACAATTTCCTCCAGAACCGCTCGGCATGCTGACGTAATTCTATCATGTTCATGCGCATATCCGACGGCGTGATCGAACTTCAGGCGCTCATCCATAAACTTCCCGTTCTTCCATACTATCTCTGCAGTTCGACTGGTATCGCACTCTCCGCCTAACATCCGCAACGCATCAATAGAATTTCGCGCCTCGATGCCGGCCAAACTTTCTGGAATCGTCTCGTCAAAAGGCACTGTGCGACATTTTGTCGGCCGGTCTTCATGAATGTCACACAAGCCATTGTCCCTCAACTTCGGGCATTTCTCGGCGCTCGCTACTGCGGCATCCTGAAACGAAAGCGTAAGGTAGCTTTTTGCCGATCTCACAAGCGCGTTTTCGATCCGGATACCTCGATACTGCCCGATCTTTTCAAGATGCTCTGCTATAGCCTTCGACGCCTCGGAACCGCTGGTCAAGTTATGAAAAGGAAATGAGGCGCGAAGCGACTTGAGCTGCTCAGCATCGGACAGATCGGGAACCCACATCAGGCGAATTTCTGCGCCAAGAACAAAATGACGGGATTGGGAGACAATTTCCTCAAGTTGAACACCTGGAGGGGTATTGCAGCATGCACCGCATGCTGTACATGAAAACCTAACTTGTTTCACAGATCGACAGGAAGACACGTTGATTTCTCCAACGATTTCCGCAGACATCGATAATGCCGACGCCTCTCGCAGACGCTTCTAGGTTTGTCCTGCGGATCGATATTGGTTCGCCGAGTCAGACCCGTATTCGGAATCCGTATTCGCAATCGCCGCACCAACGATTTACGACGGAATCAGATGCAGCGCTAGACAACCGCGAGGCGGACCAGCTCATGGCTAGCCTGATCGCCGCGCTTGCCAACGGCGGGTGCCTGATCATGGCGAGCACCGTCGCTCGACGCACTCAGCGGTATACAGAGATTGTCGCCGCGCCAAATCGGTCGCTAAGTGCGTATATCGCCAGCTTTCGCACAGCCTGCTTGTTGCCCAACCTCCAATATGGACCACATTCCAGACAACGATCCATAACCCTGTCGCTCGCCTGTCAAGCCGCGGCGAGCCATATTCGGACCGACACGACCACATGGCGATTCCAAGCGAACCATCCGACATGCTGTTCGGCTCCTTGCCGGCCGATCTGTTCCGAGCTTTCTCAGGTCGTGCACGGTGGTTTTATGCAGGCCTACTCGAATATCTCAACGAGGCCGTATTCCTTGAGGGCCTCATGCTTCCGAGACGGGAGGTTATTGAGGCTATCCGTATCCATGTGGATCGGCAGAAATCTGAACTAACCTGGGACGGTGAGCACGGCGACATCGACGCAGACCTGCAGCAAGCCTCCGACGCCGGCCAAAAGGCACACGTCGCGTTTCAGCGGCTGGAAAGTACCGGTTGGTTCGTAGTTCATCAGGATCGCTACCGTCGCCTCGTCGATCTCGACTCTGGCGCCCGCATCGTTCTCGAGTTTCTGCTTGAGTTGAAGTCGGGCCGTCTTCGTTCATACGGCGGTGACGTCCTGCAGATCCTGACGCTGCTTGACGACGCCAGATCACATCCCAAAGACCACTCGGAAAATCTGCACAGAGCTGCTAAATCTGCGAAGGAATTTCGCAACCATCTGCGAAGTCTCGGCAGCGCATTGCGGACTGCCGAGAAACTCATCGTAGGAAAGCGCGATGCCTCCGCAATGATCCGGACCTTCATCACCGACTTCGTTAGCCAGCACCTGATCAAGGACTATAAGCGGCTTCATACTCAGACCAACCCATTTCGCTTTCGGGTGCGAATCCTGGAACTGGCGCGGAAGATCGAGGAGGACGAATTCGTACTCGATGCCCTGGCGTCGTCGTATGCCCGCGAAGGACGCGCGCTGGATCTGGAACAGGGCCGCCAAAACGTCCTGGCGGAGCTCGAACAGATCATTCGCGTCTTCTCCGACCTTGATCCTTTTCTCGATGTCATCGAGGAAACCAACAGGCGGGTCGAAAAGAGGATCCTGAACGCGGTCCGCTACATCGACCGCCTGCACGAGACATCGAGCGAGGCGATCCAAGAGGTATTCACGCGGTTGGGTACCGCCCCGCTGCCGGCAGATGCGGAAATCCCGGTCGATGCGCCGTGCATCGGAGACGCCGTCGCACAGAGCTTCCAGAGCCTTTATAAACCCACCGCACGGCGTAAGCCACAGACACCAACCAAGATCCGGCGTCCCCAACGCGATCCGGCCCAGGTCGCCTATGAACAGGCGATCGCAGCCTACCGGATGCGCTGCGAAGTCACGCCCGAGCTGGTCGCGGGCTATCTCGAAGCCGCCCTGGGCGCCTCTATCCAAGCATTTGCCGACGAACTGCCGCTAAACAATTTGGACGATTTCTTCGTGTTTGAGCGGCTTCGGTACCTGTCATTCATCGACGGTGGACAGCTCGCCCAAAATTACGTCGTCGAGACAGCTCCAGGGCTCTTCGTCAACGATTGGATTCAGTGCCCAAATTTCATCATTCGACGAAAGATCGAGCTATGCATCGTGAGCTAAAGGAAGTGTCCGAAATTCTCGAGCAGGACGACGTCGGTGACGATGGCGAGACCCTCTTCGCCACGGCCATTCAAGCTCTTCAGCGCCATCAGGTGATCTACGACGACACACCGGGCGTTCGACGCGATGCCATCGAGTTCATCAAGGCCCACCGCGGCTTCTTCAATGCCTATTTCGGTGTCGCCGGATATCGCCTCCGGATCGAGCAAAGAGAGCAGATGATCGCACTGGAGCTGCCCGAGGGCAAAACGGTCTACGGATGGAAACAGAATCGCCTGAAAAAGGACGAGACCCTCGTGCGATTGGCCCTGCGCTATCTTCTCGACCAGGGCTGGCGTCATGGCGACGTAGATGAATTTGGGCGGGTCAAGACCCACACGGACGAGCTCTTCGACCTGTTCATCAACCTCAAGTCCGAGGCGCCGGCGGCGAGCCGCCTCGACGAGATCCTTCGCGATCTCCAGCGCCGCGGCGCCATCAGGATCGGCGACAAGGACAAGATGGAGAAGGTCACCAACCTAACCATCCTGCCGGGAATCCGTCTCTACGTTCCGGATAGCTGGATCGAGTCCGTCAGATCCTGGCTCGATGTTGGTCTCTCCGACGACGTCTTCGCTCTCATGGCCCAGCAAGGCGAAGAGGATTCAACCGTAGCGGCCAACACCTCGCCCGATGCCGCCTCAGAAGGGGACCAGGCCACCCCTCTTTCTGCCGATCCTGACGATCGCGCTGCCCTGCTTCTCTGAAGGACATCGACATGTATCGCCTCATCCGCATCTCTCTGCACCAGTGGTATGTCCTCGACGCGATCGACGTCGACATCGACAAGAACGCGGCCATCATCGGTCCAACCGGGGCCGGCAAGAGCTCGCTGCTGGACGCGATCCAGACCGCTCTTTCCGGCAACAACCAGAATGTCCTGGAACTCAATGGCGCCGCCGGCGAACGGCGTGATCGGACGGTTCGCGACTATGCTCTCGGATGCGTCAGTGACGTCGACAGCGGCCTTCCATCGCGTGATCGAGCCGAAAGCACGATCGTCCTGACGTTCCGCGACGATCTCACGAACCGATACATCGCCATCGGCGTCCTGCTGTGGGCAGAGCGTGACCAGGCGGTGGAGACGCGCCGGCTCGTTGCCGACGGCCTCGACTTCCGCATCTCCGACTTCATCGAGACGCTGGCCGATGGCGGCGAGGTCGTCGCCACCCACGACGAGATGATCGCCCGCCTGCAGAACAAGCTGGGCCCTAAGAAATTCATTCTCGCCCCCAACAGCAAGCGCTTCGTGGGTGAGTATCTTCAGCTCATGCGTCCGCGCCAGCCAGCCGAGCCGACGCGGTTCCTTAGAGCGTTCGGCAATGCCCTGAATGCAAAAGAAATTAAGGATCCGACGCACTTCGTGCGCAGCTTCGTGCTCGATCCTCTTCCACTCGACGTGAAAGGGGTTCGCACGAGTATCCAGACTTGGCGCTCCCTCGTCGAAGAGGTCCGACGCATTGAAACCATGCTCTCGGAGCTTTCGGTCATCACGAAGCGCTACCGCACCGGGTTCGAAAAACGCATCGAGGCAGAGACGGACAGGTTCCTCGGTCACTACCTGAGTGGCCTGGAACACGCCGGCAAAGCCGTCTTCCATGATTCCCAAATGGCAGCCGCCCAGGCCGAAGCGGAGACAGCTTCCAAGCTTGTCGATAACCACAAGAAGGCCATCGAGGAGATCGACGAGGAGCTTCGGAGCATCGATAAAGCAATGCTAGAATCGCATTCGGCAGTCGCGCTTGCCGAGATCAACGCCAAGGAGGTGGCCAACGGTGAAAAGCGGATCACCATCGGTAATGCCATCAAGGGCGGCCTGAAGCCCTTCCTGAAGGCGTCATTTCTCCGGGCGATCGAGCACATGCTACCGATGTCCGTGCACCCCGCCCTCGCCGCGTCGGATACCCTCGACCAGCTGGCCAAAGGCCGGACGGCAGCGGAGTTGGTCGAGCAGAGCGAGGACATCGTTCGGCTTTGCCGGGAGACACAGCGTCTTTCCGGGGCTCGCGACTCCCTGGAGCAGCGTAACAGCGCCCTGGTCGGGGATATCCGCGACCTTGAGACCGAGACCAAACTTCTGGAAGAGCAGCTGTCCGGCGCCAAGGAGAGTGGCAACCTGCTTTCTCGCTCAACCCTGCGCTTCATGCAGATCCTGGCCGACAACGGCATCCATGCGGTTCCCCTGCCCGAGGTCGTCGACGTCACCGACGAAAGCTGGGCCTTTGCCCTGGAGTCACTGCTCGGCCCCAACCGCGAGGCGTTGATCGTCGATGAGGAAGATCTCGACGCAGCCTTCGTCGAGCTCCACCGCCATCGCGACGAACTGACAAACTGCCGACTCGTCAACACGCGAAAGATCAGCACCGGCGACACGCGCCCTGTTTCGGATTCGATCGGCGAGATCGCCAAGACCGACAACCCCGTCGCACGGGCATTCATCGACTTCAACGTCGGTCGTTTTGTCCGGGTGGAGAATGTGCAAAACCTGGACCGCCACGCCAATGCGATCATGCGCGACGGCCGGACCAATGCCGGCATGAGCAAGCGGGTGTTCCGAAACCAGGCGACGATCCTCGGAAAGGTTGCTCGCCAGCGGGCACTCGAGAACGCCCAGGCTCGCCGTGATGAGTGCGTCGCCCAGATCGAAGCCAAGAGGCGGGATCTTCGTTTCCTTGCCTCCGCATTCGCTGATCTGACCAATCTGGACAGCATCGATATCAGAGGCCTGGAGACCCAGTTTGCGGACCTGATGGACGTCGAGAGAGAGATCCGGAGCCTCAAGCGCCAGAAAGCGACCGTCGAGACCAACGACGATCGCGAAAGGGCCGAGCGGAAAACCGCCCTCTTGGAAGAGTGCAGGGAGTACAAGCGCGAGAAGGAGGAGGGCGAGAAACACTCGGAGGCCGCACGCATCAGGGTCGGAATCTCCAAGGATCGCGGGGATCGAGCTCGAGAGAATGCCGGGCACGAACAGGACCTTGCGGACAAGATCAAGGTCTCTCAGCAAAGCGAAGATGCGGTAACGCTGATTGACGCACTCCAGGCTCACGACAAGTCCATCGCTGCAGCCCAGGCTCGTATAGAAGCAGCGATCGCCGAGGTCGGCGTCGACCACGAGGCCATCATTGCCGCCGATATGAACGACCTTCGGGATCGTGTCGCCCGTCGCCAGAAGGACAACGAGCAGAAGCCGGACATGCTTCTCAGTAGGGCCAACAGGTCTATGTTCGAGTTCAGCCAGAAATGGGGCGTCACGCCTCCGCTCGATGGCGACAACCACGATCCGCGGCCGTACTTCTGGGCTGTCGGAAAGGTCGATGCGCTCGAGAACAACGAACTGCGCAGCCACAAGGATCGCCTGGAAGAAGCTCGCACCGAAATGGAGACGACCCTGAAGGAAGGACTCCTCAACAAGCTTCGGTACAATTTCGAGATGCTAGACCAGAAACTCCGCTCGATCAACGATCGCCTCAATAAGCACAGCTTCGTCGGCCAGAAATACTTGTTCCAGAAGCGCGTTAAGGCGTCCATGAAGGCCGTTCACGACCTGGCTCGGAAAGTCGGCGGTGATGAGGGGCTCAGTCTCATTGCCTACGCAACGCGGACCGAGGACGGCGACGCCATCACCGCCCACGGCTTTGCTGAGCTCGAGCGAATGCTCTCCGACGATGATGCGACGCTGAAGGAGTTCGAGGACTACCGGAACTATTTCGACTTCGAGCTCTACATCGATGGTGGCGAGAAGGACGATAAAGGGGCAGCCAAGCTCATCCCGTTCAGCTCGGTCGTCGGCAAACTCTCCGGCGGTCAGCGTCAGGCCCCATACTATGTCGCGATCGCGGCGTCGATGGTCAGCGCCTACTTTCCCAGCAGCCGTGGCGCGGACGACACCCACGGCATGGGCGTCGTGGTGTTCGACGAGGCCTTCAACAAGCTTGATATTGACAACACCAGGAAGCTCATCAAGCTCTATGAAGAGCTCGGTCTGCAGGTGATCGTGGCAGCCCCGGAGGAAAAGCGCGGATCCCTAGTCGGATGCGTCAACAGCATCGTCAATGTGAGCCGCCGTCCCGGCTCACGGGACGTGTTCATCGACACTGCCGTCATCGGCCAGGCCGCGCACCAGGCGATGCTGCGAGAGAACCCCGAATTCAAGACCGTCGATGCGTTCCGTAGCCAGCTCGGCAACGCGTCCGCCGCGGAGTAAGCCAATGTCCAACACCGCGGCCGAATTCCTCGGGTGGTTCCTCGACGCCTGCGACCGGCAGCCTGATCGCCAGCGGAAGCTTTCCAAGAAGTTCCCTGGCTTCAGGTCGATGGAAGACCGGCTCGCCTTCGAGGCAGCCCTTCAGGACGCTGCCCGACTGGGGGCGGTCTCATTGGTTCGCGGACGAGGAGACGCAAGCCACCTGATCGAAAAGGTCGTCCTGATCGACCCGATGCCTCTCTATGACCTTCTCAACCGAAGCCCGCTTTCGTCCCTGGCATCCGAAGCTGCACGCCGGCTGCATGATACGGCGGCAGCGCTGTTGCCGGAGGTGCGGGGCCTGGCCGAAGAGATTTCATCTGCCTGGACACGCCGAGCTCAGCCCTACGGTTTTCCCATTGGTGATCCCGGTACCGCCCTCCTTCTCAGAAGTCTCGATGCCGTCCTGAGACGCGAGGACGACGACAATTCCGACATGCGGACCTATTCCAGGCGCATGACTGGCAATAGCAAGGCGATAGAGCACAACGCCGGGGCGATCGGCGCCTATCTCCGTAAAACTGGACGGATCGATGCCGATCTCGATGATCTCGATGCCCTCGCCGCGTTCGGGGTCGCGAAGTTTCCGCAGCCGGTCCTGATCAGTGGTCGGCTGCGCCTCTGCATGACGACAGGTGGAACGATCGACCTTGGTGAGGCCGCTTACCTCGGCGTGCCGCCCGAGCATATCGCAAGCATTGTCGCCACCCGGCCGGTACGGACGATCCTCACGATCGAGAACCTGGCCAGCTTCCAGCGTCACGTCCGCGAAGCCAGGCGACCGGACGATGTAGTCGTTTACGTCGGTGGTTTTCCGTCGCGCGCCGTCAGGAAGGTGCTTAAGGCTATAATCGCCCTGCAGGAAGACCAGGTGTTCCACTGGGGTGACATCGACGAGGGCGGAATTCGGATCGCTACGTTCATCGACCGGGCCACCGGAACCAGGATCAGGCCACACCTGATGACGGCAGAACTGGCCAGAAAGCACGGAACGAAGGCTAAGCCGTGTGGCCGGATCAATGCTGACGGAACGGCATTCAGCGAGATCGCAGACTTCCTCGCTGCCGATGATGCTCATCATATCGAACAGGAGGAGCTCGATCCGATCCCTCCTGTGGAGGTTGTACCCCCGGCTCGCCGTACCCACGCGAACGGTTAGTCGCCGCGTAAGCGGCCTAAAAAATCCATAATCCCGCGGTGTGACCAAGCGTGTAATTGGTTACCGTATAGGCAGGTAGCTGATCGCAAACCGGGGCAGCGGAATATAAGCTCGCCGCCCCGGATTGTGAGCTGCCATCAACGTTAAGCGGCCTTCTCGTAGATGCGGCAGACCTCATCGGTATCGTCCGCTGGCCGGAGATCCATCGCAGCCATATGCTCGTCGTAGAGCTCGAACCTCACCAGCGACTCCAGGGCCAGGCACATGTACGGCAAACCGCGCACGCCGAGCTTCCCCAGCATCCCCATCAGCTCCTTCTGGCGTCGGTGGTCGGTCCAGATGCCGTCGCCGCGGTCGAAAAACAGCTCCTGATCGACGTGGTGAACCAGGCGCCAGGGCTTGTCCCGGGTCACCGATCCGTCCGGCGCCACCTTCCAGAGCGGCTTGTAGTCCCGGGAGAAGAGAACCTTCGAGCCGTCCCGCTCGGTCCACTGGCCGTACGGCAGCCACAGGCGCATCGGCACCTGCGGCGGCAGCGGCTCGTCCGGCAAATGGATCCAACTGCGGGCGACGTCGGTTCTCCCCGCTTCGGTGTGGATCTCGGCTCCCGAACGCCCCTCGTTGTCGACTTCAGCCCTCACGACCAGCGCCCTGGATCCCCGCGGGGCCGTCGGAACACGAACCGTCCGGACGATCACCACGGTACCAGGCTCGAGCAAGGGCGTGCCCGGCTCGAAGAGCCCGAAGTCGAACCAGTGCGGGCTCATGTCCTCGAGATCCAGCTTGTACAGGATGTCCGCGTGAAAGCTCTCGATCCACTCCAGGTGGGCCGGATCCTCTGAGAGCTCACGGAGCCGGGACACGAAGCGGTCCGCCGAGAAATGCTGCGGCGGGATCCAGACCCCGTCCCGGCCGGCCTCACTCATGCTCGCGTACGACCGGTAGCCGTATGCGAAGGCGATGCATTCGTAGCAGTGTGAAGATCCCAGTTCGGGGAGCAGACCAGCGATGACACGCTTCAAAAGCTTCACGCGCTCGTCAGACAAGACGATGTAGGCCATAGCGGCACCTTTCTCTCAACGCATCGAAGTCCACCGATTACGCATCGACGCCTATGGGAAAGGACGCGACCTGCGAGTATTTCTCGCTGCATTTCTACCGCTTCAACCCGGTGGCAGGTTCGGCGCGGCAACCTCTTTCATGATTATGGTTCCCGATCGAGACACAGCAAGCCGTCTCGCGCATTTTCCATTCGAACACCAGAATCTTCTGGATCGACTCGCCTCACCGTCGGCGCGGCCCATATACCGTATACGAGGCTCGCAACGAGCGATTCCGCCCTTAGCTGATCGAAAAAGACCTAGATGAACGATGTAGAGCACGGCTTTGCATCGACCGGTTTGCGTCGACAGCGCTTTATTCGATAGATACGGAGAACCCCGATGGAAAGCCATCGATCTATTGCCCAGCGATACATGACGGAGTCGATCGGCCTGGTGCGCCGCTCCGGCTACCAGATGTCCTTGAACTTCGACATGGCCGGCTGGGCAGCATTGATGAGAAGCGCACCCAAGATCACGATCGTCAGCCCGACGTTCGATCCGGAGCAGAGCGATCTACGTCCCGGCGAGGCATTCTGGCTGCAGGTGTGCGACGAGCTCGGTGCGGCCGCCTGTATCGCCGATCGATTGCTGGTCACGGACGATTTCGTCAGATCGGAAGTTGCCACCGGGAGGATCTGGTATGCTCGGCCGACCGAGGAGGATCGCCCCGGCCTCGCCGACACCGTACCCGTCGGGCGCTTCGGTGGCCGCGTCGGTCACGCCGGCGGCTTGTGGGTCCACCCCCGCCGGCGCAAGGACGGCCTCTCCTGGCTCCTGCCTCGCTTCATGCGGGCGCTGTCGATCTTCTACTGGGACGTCGATCGTCACTGCGGGATGGCATTCGCCGGTCTGCACGATTCCGGCCTCTCCGCTCGCGCCTACGGCTTCCCGGAGTCCCACGTCATGATCGAAGGGCATTACCCGCCCATGAAGGCAGATGCGCGGGTGTTCCTGCTCCATATCGATCGCGACCAGATCGTCTCCCAGTTCGAGGACGACCTGGCCCGGATGACCGACGGTGAGCCCACCCTCCACGACGTGGCAACCATCGTTACAAATCAGACCCAGAAGCCGGCACCCTCGGTCGCTGTCGCCCAGGCCGGCGCCATCCGCTCCTAACACCAGATTGGCGCCCACCGCTCTCGCTCGGGCCGGCGCTCAACCGGGCGCCGGCCCTTTCTTCTCGTGAAAAATAACATCAAAGCAAGAAACGGATCGTATCCCCCTTACAGTGCCCCTAGTTGTCCTTCTGAGACAAAGCCTGAATGGACATCTCGGGAGCTGGTGCATGAATATTCAAGTTGGCGCTTGCAAGACATTGCTCGGCACTATGTTTGTGGCGACCGTGAATGATAGGCTGTGCGCGTCGGCATTCGGACCGGACATGCATTCATTCCAAAGCTCGCTTCGAAAGCGCTTCCCCGGAGAGCGACTCATTGACGGCGAGTGCTCGATAAAAACCACCGCGGCCGCCGTCGCCGAGGCAGTTGCCGGCGCAACGAAGCCGAGCAGCATCGACATCCACGTCGATGGCACACCATTCCAGCGCCTGGTCTGGGACGTGCTGGGCGCCATCCCGCCAGGCTCGACGATGAGCTACGCCGAGGTCGCTTCGCGCATTGGACGACCAAGTGCAGCGCGAGCAGTCGCCCAGGCATGCAGGGTCAACCGGATTGCCGTCTTGATCCCGTGCCACCGCGTCATCGGCTCAGACGGAGGCCTCTCGGGGTACGCCTGGGGCGTTTGGCGCAAGAAAGCACTTCTGGACCGGGAAAGAGCCGCATCCTCGACCGCGACCTACGAGCACGACCCCGGCGACGCTACTCCGGCGGCGCAATCGATCGCGTCCTCATGATCAGGACGCCGCGCGCCGGCGCCAGCTGGATTACCGCGGCACCACTGGCCAATCCCTTTTCGGCAACCCACAGCGGCGTCCAGGCGCTCGCAACGTGTACGGCGCCCTGGTGGTCGCGCATCTCCGCATCCAAGGCGTCCCGCGCCGCGTTCAGCAGGTCGGCCGCGGTCACGCGCCGCTCCGTTGGCTCGATCGCCAGGTCGCCGGCGTAGCCCCGATAGGCCCGCAGCCACCCAGGGTGCTTCCTATGCCCGTCCGCGCCTGGGCCCTCGATCTCGACGACAGCGTCAGGCGAAGCATCGCATAGGGTCTCGATCAGCTCACCGAGTGTGACGTGGTACGCCGAGCGGCGCTCCCGCGCAGCCTCCGCCCTGATCGCATCCTCGCGGGCGGCCAGATGCATCTCGTATTGGTCCATTTTCCAACTCCGCGGCCAGGCTAGCAAGTCGATGGCTCAGCCCGATAGTATGGTTGGTCCCGTACTTGCGCCAGCGGTAGACAGGTCACAGCATCGAGTGGTAACGGAGAGATGCTGGATCTGGTCGTCGTCGAACGCAAATACCCCGTGGTCTTGAGCTAACGCGTCGATCAGAGGAAGGTTCATGCGGTTCGATCCGAAATTCGACTTCATCGTCACGGCCTGGGCGGAACGCGCCAGCGGCCCCGGCTGGTCCAATCGGCTCATAAAAGTGCTGGTCCAAGATCGCCGGGACTGTTCGCACCGGATCGAAACGATCCAAAGCGACGAAATGACTCCGGAGATCGACGTCCTGTTCAACGTCTCGCAGGTCACCGCAGTCGAGATGACCCGCCACGTTGAGAGCGCTGTCGCTCGGCCTCGCCGGAAGATCGCCTGACGATGCGAATGGCGCCCATCTCGTTCGGCAACTTCTCGGACGGGTTCCTTCAGGAGCTGGCGGACTACCTCGACGGCCGGCGCGTGCTGGAGATCTTCGCCGGCAATGGACTTCTGGCATCGAAGCTCGCAAGGCTCGGCGTGCCTGTCACCGCAACCTCCCTTCTCACCGGACACGACGGCCACGAGTTCGGCATGCACCATGAGGTTCTGGAGCTGGACGCCCTGCAGGCCGTCAGGCGGTTCGGAGACGATAGCGAGGTTCTCCTGATGTCATGGCCGACGGTCACGGATCAGGCAACCCGGGCGGCACTGGAGTGGAGAAGCGAGCGGCCCATCGTCTTCGTCGGCGAGTATGCGAACGGCTCCACAGGCCATTACGGCGGCACCGCGACGGACCTGTTCTTCCAGGTCACCGAAGAGCACCGACGGTTCACCAGGTACATCCAGCGATCAGTGCTCGAGTTTGCCGCAGTGCTGCACGCCAAGACTGAGTATGTAGACTACTGGCGGAGCTCCCGCGGCCTGCCGCCGGCCACCCAAGCACCGCTGTCGGTCGCCAGCGAAGCCGGCCGAGAGCAATAGCTTCGCAGAATGCGTAGCTGAGTGCCGCGCGGAACGCAGTTGCCAACCCGGGACATGATGCCGATCATCACGGGCACTCCCGGATGACACCCTATCGCGCTCGTCCGGTATCCGGTGCCTGGCGAAAGGATCGCTGATGCTCGACACTGTTGCACAGGTCGCCAAAGCCCATCCCGCCGACGAAATCGACAGCGACCTCGCCCATTTCTGGGCTTGGGCCCTCGATCCAAACGAGGGGATGTGCCTCGAGGTCAAGGACCTCGGAGATGGGCGCTATGCAGGGATCCGCCGGCTCCTGTACCACTACACCATGGCGATCGGCCGCATCGGCGACATGGCCACCTACGAAGATCGCTACTGCTATCAGACGCTCGGTCTCGCATCGGCCGCGATGTCCGCATGGGACGGAACCGGGGAGCCACTCGGATGGCACCGGCATCCGAGCTCCGGCCGGCGCCGGCCCAATGGGAATCCAGCACTCGAGTACATCGAGCACTGAGTGGAACGACGTGACACGCCGACCAAACGCGTCGGCTACGTGCTTTCAAGGCGACTCGGCTTAGCGCAACACCGATACATCATCGCGAGCACTCGCCCGAACCACCTCGCCGATGACGTCGCCCTGAGCCCTGACCGCAGATTCTGGCAGGATTCCAAGGCGACCTGCGCCAAGGACGAGGGCTGCTTTCCAATCGCCCACTTGAAAAGTGCAGCTATGGATGTCATTGTCCATACCTGGACTATGGAGGCTGACATGCCGATCCCGGCGCGAGAGAACCTGCAGGAAATCGGGCCTGGCCCGCTCATCGTCGATGCCGACCGCTTCGCGGGCGGAAACCGCCGGCGCCTGAGCGGACCGGGTATGCGCACCTTCCTGAACATCGCCGACGTCTGGGGGCTCGGAGAAAGCGATCGCCTGCGAGTGCTCGGGTTCCCCGGCAGGTCCACCTACTATGGTTGGGTCTCACGGGCGCGGTCGGGGGAGAACCTCGAGCTCCCGGTCGATACCCTCCTGCGGATCTCCGCTATCCTCGGTATCTGGAAGGCGCTCAGGATCCTCTTCGAGTCCGACGCCGAGGGCATCGAGTGGCTCACGGGCCCGAACGACGCTCCGACTTTCGGAGGTCAACCGCCTATGCATCTGGTTACCTCCGGCACCCAGGACGGCATCATGATCGTTCGTCGGTATCTCGACGGCATGCGCGGCGGACTGTTCGCAGCACCAAACGCGGCCGACACCGACTTCAGGCCGCTCACTGACGACGACATTGTCTTCGCATGACCGAGTTTGCGATTGCCGAGGTGCCGGGCACCACCTTCCGGCTCATCCCTTCCCAGTTCCCGCCGATCGCCACCTTCGACGTCGTCGCAACCGCCGGCGATCTCGAGGTCGTCATGGAGCTGGAGGGCTGGACCAATGACCGCCTGGTGCTCGAGCGGTTGAGCAGGTTGCCCCGCAACCAGTGGATATTCGGCATCCCGAACGCCAGCATCGTGATGGCGTCCTTCCTACATGTCTCGCCTGACGGCATGCGCTTCAACACCGGGGAGCTCGGCGCCTGGTATGCGGCTATGGCAGTCTCCACGGCCGCCGCTGAAGTGGCCCATCACCTCCGCCGAGAAGCCGTCTTCCGCGGTAAGCGAGAGATCCGCCGGAAGTACCGCTCCTACTCGGCGACCCTCCATGGAGCCTATGTCGATCTGCGCGGACCCGATGAGAGATATCGGGAGGCGCTGGATCCTGGCTCGTACGCTGCCTCCCAGTCGCTCGGAGAATCGGTCCGCGCCGGCAATCACGCCGGCATCATCTACGACAGCGTCCGCCACTCCGGCGGCACCTGCGTCGTCGCCTACTGGCCTCGCAACGTGCGGGACGTAACGGTCGGCGCCCACTACGAGGTAACGGCACCCGTCAAAGGCAGGATCGTCGTCAGGATGCTCAACCGGTCCTGAACGACCGAGCACTTGCCCAACCAGGCTTCACGATCGAAACAGGTCGAGAACCTGCGCGTAGCTCAGATCGCGGTAGTGGAAGTGGTCGAGATGCGTGCCGAGGGAGCGCTGGGAAATATGGAACTGCCCCTCCCCCTTGTTGCCGCGGTGCTGCTTGTCGCTGTAGCCAATGCTGACGCCGCCGGCGACCGAGATCTCCTCGCTCGTTCGAATCTCAGTCGAGTCGATCTTGAAGATCGTCAGCCGGTCCTGGAAGAAGATGCCATAGTACAGGACATCGAACAAAGCGCGCTTGACCTGCTGGATGTTGGCATCGAAATCGGTCTCCCGCCACTGCGCGAACGGGAACGCCCTGTCGCACGCCGCGGCCCTGATCGCGGACAGTATGCCATCGTCCGCGATCGGTTCAGCTCGCCTGAGCGCCGTGCAGAACTTCACCTCGACGCGCAGGGATTGAACCTCCTCGTAGAGGTCGAAGAGCAATGTCCGGGACAGCTCACTGCCGGTCAGAACCCGGACCAGATGCTCGCAGACAGTCCCGAACCGGCGGGTTCGGAGGTTGAAGATGCCCGCCCTCAATTCCTCCGGCGTCATGTCGGCCGGCCACGCCAGACTCTCCAAGCCGCAGCGCCGCCGCCGAATTCGGCCAGCAACCACGATTGATGGATGGCGCAAACCGCGCACACGAGCATGGCTTTTCAAGAAGTCGCTTGTCGGAAGGTTGGACCCGGCACCTCGATGCAGGTCCTTGCGCGACTTCTTTTGGTTCCGACGCTCCCTCAGGCAAGCGCGCGCTCCGTCATTTCGACCATCGAGCGCCGTATTCGCGTCGATTTACGCTCCTGCTGAGTACGCACCCATATTGCTGCCCATACCAGGGAGCTTCGCCGATCAATGCAGGCATCGGACATCTTCGTCATCGGCAACGCGAGCAAGAACGACCTTCGGGCACTCGATCTCGCATCCGAATGCGCAAGCTGGTCCAAGGACCGTGCGACGCGCACCGGTGCCTTTCTGCAGGCTGCCGGAAAGGAGCCGCTCTCCTTCGCTTATAACGGCTTCTGCCGTGGTGTGAACGACCACGCAGAGGAACGACATGCGCGGCCGCAAAAGTATCTCTGGACCGAACATGCCGAGCGAAACGCGCTCTGGAATTTCGCCCGACGCCAGCTGCGCCTGGGGTCGGCATCTGCTCTGAGGGTGTACCTCAACCACCATCCAACCCCTGACGCTGCGCGCGCCATTCTTCAGAGCGGTGTCACTGAGATTATACTGCCGGCCTCTGCCGCGGCCGGCCACTCAGCTGCTGGCGACATGCTGGCCGACAGCCAGCAGGATGTCGTCCGGCAGATGCTCGATGAAGGAGGCGTCGAGGTCGCTCTTCTAGCGGATGGCGCCTCATCGAAGTGGGGCCGTCGGATGATCGCGATCGCTGAGAAGGTCGGGGCTTGGGGGAAGTGCGGCCACTCCCATGGCGCCGTCCTCCTGGACGCCGACAGCAACCCGATCTCCTTCGGCTACGAAGGGCTGCCACGTGGCCTCGACGACGAAGATCCGACGTGGTTGCCCGCCGGCGCCCGGGAGCTCGTCGAGGACGCGCCACAAAACGCGATCCTCAACGCCATCCGCCCGCATCTTGCCGGGGCGACGCTGTACGCAACCCATCACCCATGTCTCAGATGTACCCGGGCGATTATCCAGGCTGGTATCGCCGAAGTGGTCTCCAGCGCCGACACGCTCAACGAGGACTTCCTGTCGCGATGGTCCGACGACATCGAGTTGTCCCTGAGGGCTTTTGCCGCCGCCGGCGTAGCCGCGCGGATCGTCAAGCCTAGGTAGCTTCTTGACGAATGGCTACCCGGTCCTGGCCGCCAGCCACGTATTCATCTCCCGCCAGTCCATCCCGTAAATCGGCCGAGCAGCGGCATCGAAAGTATCGTGCGGGGGCATTTTTGCCCTTGTCTATTTCGAATATCACGGCATATATAAGCCGAATACCGAATTGAGCCGAGTGAGTCACGAGCCAGGAGGGATACAGGAAGAGAGGCAGACGGAAACAACTCAGGAGGACACGGGAAACCGTGTGAGGACATGTTTTCCGATCTGCTTTTCGTCACCGAACTCGAACAGTTCGACACGTTTTCGCTGAACACCGCGTTCACCGCGCTGGTCTTCGTCGCGTTGGCAGTTGCCAACTACGTCCTGTCCGTTCCGAACCTGGAGCGGGCGGCGGTTGGGCTGCGCAACTGGATCTGGCCGACGCGGGGGCAGGCAGCGGACTATGAGTTCGTCCGCACCACCCGCAACCACGCACGTTTCTACGTGCTGTGGTCGATGGCGCTCGGCGCCTGGCTGAACGTGGCGTTCCTGTTCGACAAGCAGGACGTCGCATGGTTCATCACCGAGGCGTTCAGCTTCTGGCCGGACTATGGCGTCGTCACCCTGTGGTTCGCGGCCGCAATCGTCGCAGTGTTCGCTTTCGGCCTCGTCGCCCTCACGGTCTCGACGCTGGTGACCCATGGCCTTCTGTTCGGCCTGGTTCTGGCGCCCGTGCTCGCACTGATCGCGGTCTCAAGCTTTGTCGCCGGGTTCTATGCCGGGATCTACCTGGTCGCACTCATTCCAATTCTGGCGCTGCCGACGCGCGGTGCAATTGTCACGATCATGCTCCGGGCCCCGGTCTTCGGTACCTTCGCCCTGGCCGAGCTGCTCTTCCGGCCGATCGGCTCGCACGTCCACAACGACGCGTGGCTGCATCACGACGCCTTTCCGGTCTGACGGCCTGGGCTTCCCAGGACGATACAGTGGCTCCCCGGCCCGCGGCGCACCTCGCCCGCAGGGCCGACTGCGTTCCTGCCTACGGGGAAGCTGGTCGGCCCTGATCTTGCGCGTCGATATCCAGGGTAGTGACTGCGTGCGGACCCTTGAAGAACATCCTGCGTCCCCTCTCCTGTCTCTACGAGCCAGGGCTCGACAAAGGGCTCTGTGAAGCCGCCCGGCGAGAGCTCACGGTGATGCGTGGTGGATCGAATATGCGACCGAATTCGCGCAAGAAAAGGCCACCGGCAGCGGAAAAATGAAGAGCCTGTAAGCCGCGGATCTCTGCGGATTTTCGATAGAAATCCGCGTTATTCCAGAGCCACGTCGAGCCTCCTGCTCGCCGGGAATGATGGTAGCCCCACACCCCGCCACTGCCCCGTTTAGCTAGCGCTTGGCTCCATCGCCGGTACCCCAGAGATTGCGATCGGACTTGCCCTTGCCGGTCTGCGAGACGTCGGTCGCCGGCTCGCCAGCGCCTGTTCGCGCATCTTGGACTCGGGCGCGTCCGATAGCCCGATCGCTTCGCCCCCATGCGACTCCAATGGGTTTTGTCCCCGAGGTCCTGCGGACCCAAATAGAGACCATGAACCAGATTCCGGCACCCCGTGTGCGCACATCCTGTGAGCGCACACGCCGCGCCTGAAAAACTATTGAAATAGAATAAGTTGAGAAAGGCTTCCCATGCCCGCCATTCATTCTCCGATCCCGCTCGCCATCAAAGATAGCGCGCATTGGGAGGAGCTCCGCCGCACCACGCTGAACGGTGGCGAAGCGGCCGCCCTCTTCGAGACCGTAGCCAACGAGTTCGACGTCACCGAGAACGTCGATGATGTAGACGAATACGAAGAGGACGGGGAGCCCATGTCCCCGTATATGAGCCCACTCGGCCTTTGGGCTCTCAAGTCGGGACGCATCGAGCCGCGGCAGCCGTCCACCAATTCCCGCGTGCAGTGGGCCCGGCAGATCGAGCCGATCATCGCCGACACCATCGCCTCCAAGTCCGGCTGGGTGCTGCGCCGGCCCTCCGAGTACTACATGCACCCCTCGGTTCGCGGCATGGGCCTCAAGCTGCGCTACGAGGTCGAGGTGGATGGCACCGCAGTGTTCTACCCGCTCGTCGTCAAGACCGTGGCGGTGGAGGACCGGTGGAAGTGGCGCAACGCCGTCGGCGAGTGGGTCATCCCTGGCCACATCCTGATCGAGATGCAGCACATCCTGTCGATCACCGGCCTGCCGCACGCCTACCTGGGCATCCTCATCGGCGGCTGCGAGGATCGCATGTTCGTCGTGGAGCGAGACGAATCCCTGATCTTCGAGATCGAAGGTGCCGTTGCCGACTTCTGGGACGCCGTGGATCTCGGTCGCGAGCCGGCAGCCAACATGAAGCGCGACGCCTGGGTGATCAAGCGCCTGTACCTGCACGTCGACCCGCAGAACGTGGTCGATCGCAGCGACGACGCCGAGATCAAGAAGCTGGTCGCCGACATGCGCTACCACTCGTCCCAGTCCACCGTTCACAAGAAGGCCGCCGACGAGCTGCGGCAGCAGCTGACCGCGATGATCGGGGACGCAAAACACGTCCTGCTCGGCGACGCCGTCGTCAACTCGTCCATCATCGAGGGCTCGCACGTCTCCTACTACCGCGAGCCCTACCGCAAGGTCACCGTCAGCAAGCTCACCAAGAAGCACGCCGGCCTGCCGCTGACCTCCGCGGCCTGACGATGCCTCACGCCCTTCGGAGTACACCATGAACGAACTCGTTGATCCCAAAAACATCCTGCGCAACAGCGTGGACGCGACCTCGGAGGCCGGTGAGACCGTCGATCTTCTCGACACCCGGGTCGTCGAGGACCTTGCCCGTGTCTACGGCGCGAGCCAGGACGACAACAGCGTGCTCACCGAGCGCCAACGGGATCTCCTGAATAAGGCGATTCCAGCCAGCGCCTATGTGACCCACGAGCGCAACGGCGAGACCTTCCGCTACGTGCCGGCCTACGTCATCGACTATATCGCCGAGCGCATCTTCGGCGACAACTGGAGCACCGACGTCCTCGAAGACTCCATCATCTTCGAGGGCAGGACCGCAGTCCGGTTTCAGGACGCCGACAGCAAGGCGAAGGTCGTCGAGACCACGGTCTACCGGATCGTTTCCCGCGCGAAAGTCCGGGTCACCGTCACCGGCCGCCAGGGCCGCCAAGTTCATCACACCGCGATCGGCGTCGCGAGCGTCGACGTGAAGATCGACAGCACCGAGATCCACGACGCCTACAAGATCGCGCTCAAAGGTGCGGTCACCGACGGCAAGCGCACGGCGCTCAAGAACTTCGGCCGTGCCTTCGGCATGCTCGAGCGCGACAGCGAGAACAACATCATCAAGCGGATCCGCGAGGAGCAGCGTCAGCGCCAGGAGGCGAACGACCGACAGAGCAACCTGGAGGCCCTGGCGAGCTCCCAGGATGCCCGGGCCGACAATGGCAGCGAGGTCACCACGCCGGCCCGTGGCTACCAGGTCGGGAAGACCGGCGATGCCAAGGTTCCGGCCGTTAGCGTCAAAGGCTACGAGCTGTATGACGCCCAGGGCAGCCTGGTCGAAGCGTCCACGACGGTGCGGGGCTATATGGAGGCCCTGCAGGCCATGGTCCGCGCCGCGCGTACATCGCGTACCCTCGAAGCCCTCGACAAGGTGAACCGGGACACCTATCGCCGGCTCGGCCAGGGTCCTCAGCGCAATTCGTGGCGCAAGAAGGCCGAGGAGATTTTCTCCATCCGCGCCACCGAGTTGCGTGGCGGCGCCGTAAAGCCGGTCGCCACGACATCCTCCGAGCCGGCCGCGCAGCCTTCCACGCCGGCCGACACGGCGACCGTCGTTGAGGCCGCCGTGTCAACGCAAGCGGCGGACGATACGGCCGACGGGCCGGCGGCCGAGGCCCAGGTCGCGGCACAGGTCGAGGCCGATGCCGAGGTCGAGGTCGAGGTCGAGGTCACGACTGAGCCGCAGGACCTCGCCTGCGATCGCGGCTCCCAGGGCGCCCCGGATGCACCCGCGGGTCAGGAGGCGGCGGACAACTCTGCGGAGGGTCCCGGAGAAGCAAAGGCTGAGCCGACCGTGTCTGCCAATGACATCGCCGAGCCTTCGGTCGGGGATGCCGCCTCGGAGGAGCCAGTTCCGGAGACGCCTTCGGAAGATGCTCCCAACGAGGAGACAGCATCGGCGCCCGCCTCCGGGTCGGACAATGAGGCAGCCGCGACCGACGATCCCGTCATCGCGACCGATGAGGAAGTGACCGCCGTTCCGGCGGCAAGCGTCGAGCCCACCGAGGCCGAGTCCCAGGTCCAGCAGGCAGAGGTCGAAAAGCCGGCGCGCAAGCCGAGAGGCAAGCCCGGCCCGAAGCCGAAGGCGAGCAAGGTCGTCAGTGGCTCGTCCTCCGCAACGCCGGCCCCGGCGGTCGATCTGGCGGCAGCAAAGCCGATGACCATGGCCGCCGCTGGCGAGACGAAGCGCCTGAGATCGGGCATCTACGTGGTCCTCAACGCCAAGCGGGAGCTCGAGAACGTCTACGCGTTCGGACAGGCCCTGGTGGAGGCGATCAAGCGGGCGCAAAGCGTCCAGGAGATCAACGAGACCATGGTGGACGCGAAGCCGTACATGCGCTTCCTTAAGCCCAGCACGGTGAGCTTCATCGAGCAGAAGTCCCAGCGGCGCTTCAAGCAGCTCAGCGTGAAGGCGTAATCTACTCCGCCACATCCAAGACACATGGGCCGCCCGGTTCGCCGGGCGGCCCATGTTCGTTAAGGATCATGCTGACCACGCTAACGGCAGCAGGAACGGTGGCCATCTCAGACTTGGTGCAGCCTTGGTTTGGCTCATACGGCAGCGAACCAATATCCCATTCTCCTGCCGCAACCCGCCAAGCCGTAGATGCTCCTCAATACGATAGACACGCTGGAGGATTTCAGCCCTGAGCAGATCCAGCGCTTCGAGCAGTACAGCTACGAGGTGCGGCACAACCACAGCCGGGCCATCCGCCCCAAGCCCGGGTACATCTACGCTTTGACCAATCCTGGGCATCCCGGCATGCTCAAGATCGGCAAGACCACCCGTACGCCGGAGCAGCGCGCAGCTGAGCTGGCGAACGCCGGCGTCCCCTTCTGCTTTGACATCGCCTTTGCCGCGCCGGTCATGGAAGCCGACCGGGCTGAGAAGATCGTCCACCTGGCCCTATCGGAATATCGCGTTCGCAAGGAACGCGAATGGTTCGAGACCACTCTCGATGTCGCGCGCCCGGTAATGGAGCTCGCAGCCGACCTCGTCGACACCCTGTTCGTCCCCGGACAGAACGATCCAGATCGCCGGGCCGTCTGCGAATACCGGGCCCGCTTTCCCATGCTCCGCTTCCGGCGTTGGCTGGGCCAGCAGATAGATCGCCGGGACCTCATCGGCGAATTCGCCCGGGCCGCCTTCTGGAACCCCGCGCTGCCATGGGGTGCCGAGCACCTCGATGAGCTTCTTGAGCAGCAGCAGGAGCTCCTGGAACTGGGCGCAATAGCCTGGCGCGAATTCGGCAGAACCAGCCACTGAACCGGGACCCTCAGGGTCGGCAGCGCCACTTTCTGGAACTACATCAGTAGTCGGAACGCTTGCCATTCTCAGGAACGATCCCATGAACCTGGTGATCCAGATCGGCCGCGCCGGCCGTGACCCCGAAGTTCGCGAATTCGCGAACGGCGGCCGCGTCGCCCAATTCACATTCGCCACCAACCGCCGCTGGCGCGACCGAGCTTCGGGCGAGATGAAGACGAAGACCGACTGGCACCGGATCCGAGTTTATGGCGGTCCCACCGGCGGACCCGTCGACCGGATCGTCCAGTATGTTCGCAAGGGCAGCCGCCTGCGGATCATGGGTGAGCTGACAAGCACCACCATCATCAACGATCGCGGAGAGCGGATCCCGGTCACCTTCGTCGATGTCCGCAGCTCCGACGGCGTCGAGCTGCTCGACCCGCCGAGGGCCCGGGAGCCTGTCGCTCCGGTAGAGGTCCTGCCCAAGGATACCGTCGAATCGCCGATGGCACCTACTGAGGACGAGGACATTCTGTCCGACACCGCCCTCGACGAGCTCGAGGACGACGGCCTGTCCTCCCTCGACGAGTACACCTGACGAAGCACTGGACATTCTTCTGCCCGGGGCACTGTTGTCCACTACGCTTTGAAGACTCCCGAGCGCGATCCATCCTTCGTTCTGACGGTTATATTGCACTCTTCTGCGACAACCCTGATTTCCGGACCTACATAATAACGCAATGCGAATCCAGGCCGTAACGGCTGGGCAACAATGTTCTTCGGAAGGTATTCATGACTGGCAAGGTTATTGTGATGACCTCCGGCAAGGGTGGCGTGGGCAAGACGACGTCGAGCGCCGCCTTCGCAACCGGACTGGCACAGCGAGGTAACCGCGTGGTCGTGGTCGACTTCGACATCGGCCTGCGAAATTTGGACGCTGTCATGGGAGTCGAAAACAGGATCGTCTACGACTTCGTCAACGTCATTCAGGGTGACGCGAACCTGAACCAGGCCCTGATCCGCGACAAGCGCGTCGAAAACCTGTGCGTGCTCGCCGCCTCGCAGACCAAGGACAAGGACGCGATTACCAAGGAGGGGGTCGAGCGGGTCATCAGCGACCTGCGGAAGATGTTCGATTTCGTTATCTGCGACAGCCCCGCCGGCATCGAGAGGGGCGCGCTCATGGCCTTCTACTTCGCCGACGAAGCCATCGTCGTCTGCAACCCGGAGATCAGCTCGGTGCGCGACAGCGACCGGATACTCGGGGTCATCAGCGCCAAATCGAAGAAGGCGGAAGACGGCGGCAAGGTCGCCGAGCACCTGCTCGTCACCCGCTACGACCAGGACCGGGTGAAGAAGGGGGAGATGCTCGCCGTGACGGACATCCAGGAGATGCTCGGCATCCCACTGCTCGGCATCATCCCGGAGAGCAAGTCGGTGCTGAAGGCATCGAACACCGGCACCCCGGTCATCCTCGACGACAAGAGCGCTGCATCCCGTGCCTACGGCGACGCGATCGATCGCTTCCTCGGCGACGACCGGCCGATGAAAATCCACACCGACAAGACCGGCATCTTCTCACGCCTGCTCGGGGGTGCATGATGGACATCTTCCGCTTCCTGCGCCCGAAGGAAGAGAGCTCGGCCAGCGTGGTGCGCAACCGCCTGCAGGTCGTCATCGCCCACCAGCGAGCCTCGAATGGCAACCCGGAGTTCGTGCTCAAGATCCAGCGCGAGATCCTCGCGGTGCTGTCCAAGTACGGCGCCGTGGACCCCGACCAGATCAAGGTCAGCGTCGATCGAAGCGACCGAAACGTGTCGTTCCTCGAGCTGAACATTCCCCTACCGGACGGGACCGACGCCGTCGCTGGCTAAGCCTGGCGCGAGCTGCAGATACCTGCGGGCAAGGGAAGCGCCGGCGGATCCCGTGCCTTTCGGCAACCATGGTTTAGTAAGTATTCCCTTTCAGTGGTTTGATTTTACGTCAACTTCGGTCGGTAGGCTGAAGGTCGGCAGGCATTATTTTCAGGCTGACGCACGACGCGGATTCTCGCGCGCGAAGCCATATTCAAGATACCCGTACGGCTCGCTCTCCTGAGGGGGCGCGTCCGAGCCGTATCCGCTGGGCCGGGAGGGATCGTTGGTGATGTCTCGCGCCACCACCGATCCCTTTTTCGTAGAAATTGATTTGGACTTCCATCATGAGCACCGAGGCTCTGAGCGTCGCCGACCTCTGTCACATCTTGAACGACCAAGCCGAAACGTTCGCTATTCATGTGCTCGGCGAAAAGCCCACGATGCGATCGAAGACCGAGCTGCGCTTCTTTCCCAAAGGCGGGCTCTCGGTCTATATCGCCGGTCCGCGCAAGGGGCACTGGACACACTACGCCGACGGAAAATTCGGCGACATGCTCGATCTCTACAAGTGGCGGACGGGGGCATCGAATCAGGACGCGATCGAGTTCGCCAAGGATTATCTGAACCTCCGCGACGGAGCGCCGCTTCCGGAGGTTTCTCGCGTCTCTGAGGCCGAAACCCAGAAGGAGCTCGAGGAGGACGAGCAGAAGCGTATCCGAACCGCAAACTGGCTCTGGAAAAAGAGCAGCGAGCCGCGCGGCACCCCGATCTCGGCGTACTTTACCGGCCGCGGCATCACCATCGGTCGGGACGGCTCCTTTCCCAGCTGCATCCGTTACCGCAAGGTGACCGTCAAGGACCTCGAGAAGCTCAATATCGACACGACCCCATACCCGAACGGCCTCGACGGAGTGACCTTCTGCGCAACCGGCCCCGACGGCTCCATCCGGGCGATTCAGACGGTGCTGACCCACGAGGGGCGCAAGGCCGCGATCCCGCACCCCAAGCGCACCAACGGCGTCCTTCAGGGGGCAGCGGTCAAGCTCGGCGAGGTCACAGATACGGTCATCTTTGCCGAAGGACCCGAGACCGGACTGTCGCTCTGGCAGACAACCTGCATCCCGACCTGGATAGTGCTCGGCACGTCGAACTTCACCCGGGTGGAGCTCCCTGCGTCCGTCACCACCATCATCATCGCCGTCGATGTGGAGGAAAGCGGCTACGGCCTCGCTTCGGCGCTTCACTCCGCCGCCTATTGGCGCAGCCAGGGCAAGAGCGTTCGTCTCGCGATCCCCACGCGCAAGGACTTCAACGACGTCCTGCAGGACGACGGCGAGGAAGGTGTTCAAACCAGCGTGGACCATGCTCTGGCGCCCGCCAACGAAGACGCTCCGCACGATGTCTGGGTGCTCTGCCAGGATCCATGGGACGGACTCGCCATTTGGCTTTCCACCGGCATCAACGTCCGCGCAACCGTGAAGGACATGGTTCCGGAGCGGAACATCCCCGAGGAGGCGCGCGAACTCATCGTCGTCGCCCGGCCGGGCGAGAACCTGCCCGACTTCGAGCCGGCTTTCTGCCGGCGCCACGCCGGCGATGCATTGGAATCTATCCGATATGTCCGGCCGAGCTGGCTGTCGGTCGCGCAGGTGCTCGAGCAGGGCGACAGGGAGGCCGTCAGTCGACTGATCGATCAAGCAACCCCGCACGGGATGGAAACCCTGTACGGTGCCGAATTCCTGGCTCTCAAGCCCCATGGGCGCGTCATCCTGGCGCAGTCGCGGGCCGCAGCAGACACCGGGGCAACGCTGCTGCCGGATGAAGTCTCCATCGCCTACAAGGCGAGCGACGCCAATCTGCAGTACGACTGGTCGCCGCTGTCCAACCGTGACGTCTACATCGCACCGGCGCATTGCCAGAAAGGCATCCACCTGGCTGCCTGTGCCGCGGCCCGGATCAATGTGGAAGGAGCTCGGCGCATCTCGATCATCGAGTGGCCGCTCTTCGTCCACGACGAGAACGGGCATCGGATCCGCCATCACATGTTGCCTCGCTTTTACGACATGACGATGGCCGCGAACGATGGTTGGAAGCCGGAATACATCGAGACCCTGATGTCGATCGCAGTGCCGGTTAGCTGAGAGCCAAAGCAGGACCAGTCCTGCAGCTTCAAATCAAATACCCACGACGTAACGGAAATCTCCGGCATCTTCGGGTGCCGGAGCTTTCCTCATGGCAGAATGCACAAAGATGAGTTGGATCAGGACACATGAACTAAGGACAATAATCAACCCAAGCCCTTGAAAGGGTTTTGCGCGGCTAGAATATCTGAACGGAAGCCTATTCCCTTCAGCCTAGACAAATTCCACGGCGCGTGCCGCTTTTCTGGAGAATTCGTTATGAACGATACGGTCAACACCAACTCCGGCAACAACCGCAGCGTCGATGGGTGGCAGCGCGCGCAGCCCGCAATGAGCTATGACGACTGGGAGGCTCTCGGTCGGATGGGTAGCGCATACTCGGCCTCCGAGTTCGCGTTCGACTACAATGCCCGCGAGCACACCGACGAGAACCTCCAGGACCGCGCCGAGATCGCCCGGGAGCGCCAGGCCCATGTCCTGATCGGCTACCGGCACCCGCTGAACAACCCGCTGCGCGAGAAGAACCTGACCGACTTCGAGGCGGCCGGCGCCCTGTGGGCCCACTATGCCCGGACCTTCCTCCAGCGTGACCGCAAGGCCCTGGAGCTGTTCGGCGAGATGGTCCGCACCGGTCACAAGCTGGTCGACGAGGCCTCCTCGCTGTCGGTCGATCGGCGCGCCGGGAACCACGGCCGCGGCGACACCCGCGAGGCCCTCCTGGACACCCGCACCGCTCAGTCCGCCGAGCAGGCCAGCGACATGGCCGAGGAGGCCGAGAGCCTCGCCAACCGCTCCGCCTCCTACGACATCCGCAACTTCACCGTCGTGGCCAACAGCGCCGCGGAGGCCCAGGTCATCCGCGGGATGATCGACTACGCTCTCAAGGTTGCCCCACCGGCCGCCCTGAAGCCGACCAGCATCGGCGAGCCGTCGGTCAACAACATGCTGTCGGTCGAGAAGCTGCCGAGCGCCGAGGAGTTCCGCAAGGTCCTCGACGGCCTGAAGCCGGCCATGTTCGATCCGAACCGCCGCGAGGACAAGCGCAAGACCGTCGCCCTCGTCGCCTCGCTCGGCAAGGAGCAGAACCTCGTCGACTCCGTGAAGGCTCTGCCGGCCGACGTCGCGGTGTTCCCGGGCATCAACCGGAAGGTCATGGACACCCTGATCCAGTCGGGTGACCGTCACTGGCGGATGAGGGTGGACCTCGAGAAGAAGAACCTCGGCGGTGTCCGCGCCGTCATCGACTACAACGAGCAGATCATCGACCAGGCCGACCAGGTGGTCATCGCCTGGAACGGTGACTACCAGGACGTCGCCATGATCGCCGCCTCCTACGCGGCGCGTCGCGGCAAACTGATGGCGATGGTCGACGAGAGCGGCCGCGCCATGGACGTCGTCGAGGTCGGCCGCCAGGCCATCCAGATGCACAAGAGCAAGGCCGAGTTCGCCCGCTCCATGAACGCCGGCGTGTTCGACGTCGCCGCCTCCTCGCCCGAAGGCCGGCTGGGCCTCCAGATGATCCGCAAGCTGCCGCGGACCGCCGCCAATGCCCTGGCCAACACCGACTACACCCTGAACGACATCGTCGAGATGGCAGGCAGCGACGAAGGCCGTCGCAAGCTCGTGCAGGACTGCAAGATCGGCGGCGTGGCCCTCCAGGCCCTGACCGACGAGCGGGGCATCACCAACGCCCGCGAGAGCGCCAAGCGGATCCTCGCGCACTGCAGCGAGACCAACACCACGATCATCGGTCCGGAGACCTACCCGAAGTCCCTGCTGGCGTCGGGCCCGGAGAACCTGCCGCCGGTGCTCTACGTCCAGGCTCAGGATCCGAAGGCGTTCCGCGACGTCCACTCGGTCGTCGCCTTCGTCGGCGACAAGGATCTGCTGCCTCAGACCGCCAAGAAGGCGAGCGAGCTCGCCACCGCGCTCGACCGGCCCGAAGTCACGCTGCTCCAGGTCGAGGACCAGGGCATGCCGCGCTTCACGCCGGAGAACCCGTCGGTTCTGATGCTGACCTCCGGGCACGGCTTCTTCCCGAAGGTCGCCGACATCACCTGGAAGGCCGAGGGCAAGGAGCTCGTCGCCCAGGGCCAGGGCGGCAACTACGCCATCCGCATGACCGAGGACAAGGGCTTCGCTCTGGTCGTCTCCAAGGACGGCCAGGAGACCGAGCTGCGCAAGCTCCCCTCCAAGGGCGACACGGTCACCCAGGAGATCAAGCGGCAGGCGGTGGCCACGCTGAAGAACGTCGCTCACGTCAACGAGCAGAAGCTCGTCAACGAGCCGACGATCACGTTCCGCGAGTCCATCGTCGAGCAGGGCGGCTTCGTGGTGTCGGCGCTGCCGCCGATCGAGACCAGCAGCGTCTATGTGGCGGCCAGCAACTCGCGCGAGGGCGTGCCCTCGGCACGCACGGACGAGTCGCGTGGCCGTGCCTGCGAGCTGGCGGCGCGCACCGCCGACAGCGTCGTCATGACCCAGGCTGCCCTGCGGAGCCCGGCTCTCAAGGCCGTGCCGGCCGCCGTCGCCAACCAGCCGAAGCTGGTCGCAATGAACCCGGTTCGCGAGATCCGGACCTACCAGGAGGTCGAGGCCAACATCATGATGCTGACCACTCCGGCCCGTGAAGTCACCGGCGCGCTCGGCATCGGCGGCAACGAGGCACTGGCGATCGCCCAGAAGCTGGGTGACCGAAAGATCGCGGCGAACAGCGGCCATCAGATGAACGTCGTCGCCGACAAGATCGCCACCGGTCTCAGGCTTCGGGCCGAGGCCGAGGTCGAGAGCCTGAACCGGCCGACCCGGAAGTCCGAGTCCATGGAGCGGTGACCTCGTGATCGACAACGCCCTCGTTCTCCGCCTCGTTCCACGCACCGGCACGCTCCGGGGTCCGCTGGTCGTTACCGCGGACTTCGGAGCGGACCACGGCCGGATCGTGGAGATCCTTTCGAAGCGGCTGAGCGAGGGCTCGGTCTCGGGTCCAGCATCGAAGCCCAGCCCCACCTCGATCGGGCGCACCTCGATCGGGCGAACTTCCATAGGCGGAACTTCCGTCGGTCGCACGTCCGTCGGCCGGCCGGGAGCCGGCCAGGCGTCCATCGCTCAGGACAGCGCTGTCCAAGAACCACTCAGGCTTACCCAGGAAGACCTGGCCAACTCCGCTCTCGCCCGTCTCAAGGCTGAAGTCCTGGACCCGCTGATGTCCGTTTCCGAGCGGCCGGTTCGTATCATTCTAGGCGACGCACAGGGCAAGACCTTCCCGTCCATCACTCTCCAGCCAACCTTGGACACGGTCGACCTGACGCTCAGCCGACACAAGGTCGCCTCTGATCCGCGAGCTGAGCCCCACCCCACCGTTTCCCTCTCCGACCTGGCGCAGTTGCTTCAGAGACCACGCGAAAGCGCGCGGGCTACCGAGCAGTCCATTCCAGTCGGCCGCGGCATTGCCATCGGCTGGGGTGGCTACCAGGCCATGACACGGAACGAGAAGTCTGCAGTCTGGCGCACCGGCGGCGCCTATGTCGGCGTCGATCACCCTCTCAACAATCCCAACGTTCCCAAGGAAATCAGGGACAGCAACGGGCGTACGCACTACGTGACGCCCGACGATAAGGCGATGGCCCTGAAGGCCCACATCCTCAACAACGCCTCTACCCGCCTCGACTATCTGGAGACACTGATCGCGCATGCCGACGTCCCTGTTCTGATGAACAGCCGCGCCGAGGCTGCCGTTCTTGCCGGTGCCGCCCACGCAGCAGCCCCGCTGTTGCCTCTGGTGCAAGAGGCGGTCGGTAGGCGCTTCGATCTTGACGACAAGGTCTTCGCCTCAGCGATGGCCGACATCAACGGTCTGCGCGGGGCGGCCCTGGCGTCGCACCGCCGGCGGCTGAGCCGCGAAACCAACACCGACCGTGCCCATCTGAACGAAATGACACGCGGGATCCTGAGCGAAGCCCGGACGAGAATCCTGTCTGGATGGAAGGAACTCGAGGGGAAGGGGCTGGTGCCGTCGAGCCGCCGCGCACAACGCGGTGAAGTCGTCACCGAGCGCCGCGACGCGCCGACACAGGTCAGCGTCGGCCTCTCGGCTCTCATCGACCTGGCCCAGCGAGCGGTGGCCAAGGATCTGAAGCCTTCTGTCCTGGAGACCGGCGCCGATCCGGACCGCCGCGACCTCGCCAGCAACCAAGCCGGCATCTTCGTCTTCCGGGGCCCAAAATCCATTCGCATGGCCGTCGATGAACATACCTACGTCGACAGCAACCGGATCCACGGCCGCGGCTTCATCGGACTGCCGCGTGGCGAAATCGGCTATATCAGGGCAGTGGATGTCCTGGACTATGCCTATAATGCCAAGTGGGAAGCCGCCGTGCGCTGGGTGTCCGACGGTACAGGACAGTCCAAGCAGCCGCAGATCGAAATCCGCAGCTCGATCGCCGAACATTCCCGATCCAGCCAAGCCGGTCGCGCCCAGAATGAAATGGTTCGCTTGAACTTGCAGTCCGGGCAGCTTGCTATCGACGATCCGACCGCAACCACAGCACGGAAAGCATCCAGAGAAGCCTCGTTGGGCGATTGACCGTTATCCTGCACTGAGAAGCGAAAGCTCGTTTGCGGGATAAATGCTGTGTTTTCAGCGTGAATAACCTTCCTTCCCCTTGTTTCAGTCCCGGCTTTCATATACGGATCAGTCCTCAGCCTCCCCTGCAATAGGAGTGATTTGTGGACGATACCCAAACCGTCATCTCACAGGACGACCTGCTCGCCATGACGGTGAAGATCGTTTCCTCGTATGCGAGCGGAAACGCATTTTCGGCAGCCGAGCTCCCCAACGTCATTGCGAGCGTACATCAGTCCCTGGCTGGCACCGTGAGCGCGCCGGAAGTCAAGGAAGAGAAGCTCGCGCCGGCCGTGCCGATCAAGAAATCGGTGACCCCCGACTACATCGTGTGCCTCGAGGACGGCAAGCACTTGAAGATGCTCAAGCGGCACCTTCGCACCACCTACGATATGACCCCCGATGAATACCGCGTGAAGTGGGGGCTCCCCAGCAACTATCCGATGGTGGCGCCGAACTACGCAAAGCAGCGCTCGGAGTTTGCCAAGAAGATCGGACTCGGTCGCGCGCCGGCGGCCAGCAAGCCGACCGGCAGACGGAAGAAGACTGCTGCCTGATCCGGATGGACGGGGCGGCAACCGCCGTTCCCGTCCTCCGCCCAGTTACCAAACGCGATTTTTATTTAATGAATTCAATTGCTACACATTTCTCACTGATCCCAGATGCCGCTTCTGTCGCATAATCGGGTGGCGGCCTTCCCCCGAACCTTCTTCCCAGCAGATTCGAACACCGCTTGAGTGCCGCCGAGATCCCTATCGGGATTCCCGAGCACCTCATACCATCCTCGATGACGACCACCTTCTTCCAACGGTGGCCGTAAGCTGCGGTACATCGCAGATATCCATTGCCACTCCCGCCAATAACCTCATGAGACCATATTTGGCAGCCTGATTTTAGAAGAAAACACAGGTGACCCCTGATTCTGGCCAGGGGTCGCCTGTAAAGAAATTCGGTTGTCCGGAGTTTTTACAGCCTGCACGCGTTTATAAGTACTTTTACAGCGCGCGTGTTGCTGACCCGCGAGTTTCCAGATGCCGCGAGGAAATGATGAACGTACTGAATTACTCCGTCGTTCGCCGTATTCCCGACAACGCCGTCTACATCGGGCGAAACGCCCGAATTTGGGCCGAGTCTGGTCGCTCAGGAGCCCCAGCCTGGGGCAATCAGTTCATTATCGGCCGCGACGGCAATCGCGACGACGTGGTCCGCAAGTACCGGGAGTGGCTCGATCGTCAGACGCAGTCGGAGGCCTTCCGTGAACGGTTGCTGTCCGACCTCGCCGGCAACGACTTGGTCTGCCACTGCGCGCCGCACGCCTGCCATGGCGATGTCCTGCGCGAGAAGATCCAGCAGCTGACGGCGGAACGTTCCAACGCGGCCGTCCACGACGCTACCGATCGCACCCCAGTCGTTGCCGGCGGCCGCGAGACGGCCGACGAGAGTTCGACCACCACCGCCGGTGCCGCGGCAACGGCTTACAACGTCGCCATCATCGGGACCGCCGGCCGCCAGGACGATGCTCGGCGGCTGAATGGCGAAGTGTTCCGGGCGATGGTCGAGGACGCCAGAACCCGGGTTCGGGCAATGGGCGGCAAGAACGCCACCCTGGTTTCCGGTGGTGCCGCCTACGCCGACCATATCGCTGTCCGTCTCTTCCTGGACGGCGAGGTGAAGGGCCTGACCCTGCACCTGCCGGCCGCATTCGAGAATGGACGCTTCGTCGAGGCGACCGGTGACCGATACGACGCCGGCCGGACCGCCAACTACTATCATGAGCAGTTCACTCGCAACGCCGGCGTCAGTGGGCTCAGCGAGATCCGCGAAGCGATGGCCCGCGGCGCGACCGTCCATATCACGCCCGGCTTCAAGCAGCGCAATACGCTCGTCGCCACCGAGGCGACAGCTGTCCTGGCCTACACCTTCGGGCCCAAGGATGTGGTCACCACCTCCGAGCCCGGCAGCGCCGGACATCGGCAATCGTCCGAAGCCGGCCTGAAGGATGGCGGCACCGCCGACACCTGGGAGAAGGCGACGAGAGCAGCCCTGAAGGTCCATGTGCCGATCACCGTCCTCGCCAAGACGGCGGGGAAGGCAATGCCGGCCCAACAGGAGCGAGCCACCGGCCTGGCCGCCGGCGAGCGGCTCTTCTCCGGAGTGGTCACCGAAGCCCTTGCCGAGACCCTTCAGGACGGCCGCAAGGCGTTCCTCGTCCATGAGAAGGGACGCCCGAGGCCCGCCCGTACGGTCGTCACCGGTGATGCCGCCATCGAGGTCGGACAGACGGCATCCTTCGCCGGTCGCTGGCGCAAGGTCGCCGACGGGTTCGAATTCCACGGGCGACAACTCGGCCCGGCCAGAAATGCTGCTGCGGCGATCACGCAAGGAGCCGGGGTCCCCCGTGCACCAACTGGGACTGCCACCGCTGCTGATCGGGATATCCCCTCGTTCATCGGTGCCGACCGGGTCTTCTCCAATATGTATGCCGCTCCGGTGATGTGGGGAGACGACATCACTCCTGCCCGCCTGTGGGACTGCAACGAGCTGCCGTACATGCTCGGCAAGACGCTCGAGCAGACCGAGCGCGATCGCATGATCCAGGCCTACGAGGCCGGCAAGGCGAAAGCTCGCTCCGAAGGCAAAGATCACGAGGCGGCGGTGGAGCTCGGCGCCAAGTACGTCAAGAAGGCCGCCAAGGGGGTCGAGCGCGGTTGCTTCGGTCGCCCAGACTGGGATCGCATCAAGATCTCGCACATGCAGTCCCTGATCGACGACAAGGCCAATCGCAACCCGGAGATCGCCGCGGCCCTTCTGGCCACCGGGAAAGGGCGCATCCAGGAAGGCACCTACTGGGGCGACACCTTCTGGGGCGTTGCTCTCAACGACGTGCCGTCCCGCGGCGTGAAAGCCGGCGAGGGTGAAAACCACCTCGGCAAGTGCTGGATGAACAGCCGCGATCGCCTGGTACGCGAGCGCTCGCCCGGAACCACGAGCACCGACCGGTCCGACGACAAGCCGGGCCCCACCTCGATTCCCGACGAGAACCCCTTCGCCGGCCTCGAGTCCACGCCCGCGTCGCCGAAGTCCGCGCCTCCGGTCCAGCAGTCCCAGAATGGGGTCGTCGGCGCCCCCGCAATCGTCAAGCAGCGCTACTTCCCCGGCAAGGACGTCTCGGCAGACGATGCGGACATCATCGTCAATACCGTGAACTGCGTGGGCGTCATGGGCGCCGGGGTCGCACTTGCGATGAAGAAGCGCTTTCCGGAGATCATGCCCGCCTATCAGGAAGCCTGCCGCTCCGGGCAGCTGCGGCCCGGCGGCTGCCTTCTCCTGCCGCTGCCCGACGGCCGGCACTGGGCCGCTCTCGCCACCAAGGACCACTGGCGCAATCCCTCCCAGTACGACTGGGTCATGAACGGCCTGAACAAGCTGGAGCGTCTGGCTCAACGGGCCGGCGCCCGAAGCATTGCCATTCCGCCCCCGGGATGCGGCAACGGCGGCCTCAACTGGGACAAGGTTCGCCCGATGGTGCTCAAGACTCTGAGCAGCTTCGACCTCAGGATCTACGCGCAGGACCGGGTCGCAGAGCTCGAGCGCTGATACTGGCATCGCATGCACCACGGGATTCCGTGGCGCCGAAACAAAAATTCTCGACGCACCTGCAAAACAGTGAGGCGAAGTTTCTACATTTACTAGGGACGAGACTACGCTCGTTCCGTAGTGCAAGCCAATCACCCGTTTACCGAGGATGTCTCCATGCCGAGCCGCGAGAACCTGGAAAAGATTTCCGACAGCGCCATTGGTCTCTTCACGACCGCTGTGTCGGACGGCCTTCCGGCCTACCTGAAGGACAACCGTGACGGCATGGCGCCGTTCGCCACCGCGATGGCGGAGCTGTCCAAGAGCCTGGTCCAGAACCGTCTCGTCCGGAACACCGGCGAGGGCGGACTGTGGGCCGGCCTCAACGAGAACGTCGCCGGCGTCGCCGACGATCGCCTCGACGAGATCGCCAATCGCTCGGCCAAGGTGGTCGAGACCGGAAGCGTTGCCGATGTCATCGCCCGCCTGTCCGAGGCCGGTCACCTGGATACCCTGCGCTCGCTGAGCACCACCGCCGGCGAGCTCTCCGCGGCCGAGATCGCGGTCCCGAACCAGGACCTGCTGCGCAGCGTCATCGGCTATGACCAGGCGGTCGCCGAGTCCGAGGTCGTTCCGTATGTTCCGGAGACCCAGCTCTACGACAGCGTCACCGCCTCCCTCGAGTTCCTGGACAGCGGCTACCGCGCCGGCATCAATTTCGACATCGCCTCCGCCTTCCCTCAGGTCGGCGAGGCCTACGGCAAGCTGGCCGGCACCCTGCGTGCGGCCGACTACCTGGTGCCCGGCGACAGCACCGTCCGCACCGCGCCCTACAGCGCCCAGACGCCGCGCGGCACCCGCGATCAGCTCGAGGCCGTGCACGCCGCTGCCGTCGACCTTGCCGGCGCCCTGAAGGACGAGGCCGCGGTCCATCGCGTCCTGGACATCAGCAACATCGACGACGGCCGCTTCGTGCGCCCGGTGTTCGAAGGCATGGTCAAGCAATTCAACGATTCGCTGGAGAAGGTCACCCCCATCAACGTGAAGGTGCTCAAGGCCTCCGAGACCGACGAGGTCGAGCAGACCGCGGCCGGCCGCGACGGCGGTCTGGGCGTCCCGTTCGCAGGCATGCTGCTCGACGCCCTGGACGCGGGCGAGCAGGCGGCTGCCCGCGCGCAGTTCGACACGATGTCCGAGCACCACGTCATGATCCCGGCCGAGGACATGAAGGCCGTCGAGACGAACCTGGCCGCCGTCCGGAACAACAACCTCCTCGGCGTCCTGAACGACATCCAGAATGGCGACACCCGGGTCCCCGGCCTCAGCTCCGAGGGCGCCCGCGACATCAGCGAGGCACTCGACCAGATCGGCACCATGGTCGCCATGGCCGAGAAGCGCGGCGGCTATCGGGCGGTCTCGATGAAGGTCGTGGACGAGTTCAACGCCGCCTACGAGAATTCGGTCCTCAACGGCGGCTACGCCGGCCTCTCGACCCTCGCCGGCCGCGGCGAAGTGGATCGCGACAGCCTGCTCGCCGGCCGCGGGGTCTCCGAGTACGCCACTCTCACCGAGGCCCTGTCCTCCGGCCGCGGCGGCGCCCCGGCGGACGCTGTGGTCGGGTCGATCAAGCGGGCCAGCCCGGAGATGACGCTGTCCCACTTCAAGAACCTGCCGGATGACGAGAGGCGTCGGGTCCGCGCTTTCGTCGTGAAGCCCGACAGCGACCTCTTCGAGGGCTACGCCTCGCTCTTCGTCAACGACCGCAAGGCCACCCGCTACCAGAGCAATCGTCTGCGGGAGCATCTTGTCTCGCGCCTGTCCGACGAAAGCGGCCGGCCGAACCACAAGCTGCGCGGCATGCTGATCGGCCTCGACCATCGGGCCATCGTCGCCCCGAGCCTGGCCGAGGCCCAGGTCGTCCGGGAGGTGTCGAACCGCCTGATCAGCGAGCAGCAGCGCCTGCGGGAGAACGAGCGGGCCCGCTACCTGGCGAATGCCGACCGCACGAAGGTCACGTTCGACGGCACGGACATCCGCCGCTTCCTGCGGGCCTTGGATCTGAGCGATGCCGCCTCGCAGCCGGCGACGCTGACCAAGCTGGGCGACACCCTGGTGCTCGAGCATCCCGAGGCGCCGACCATCCGCGGCTCGATCGACCACCTGTCCAGCCTGGACAACGCGCGCGACGGCTACCGCCTGTACAAGATCAACTCCGAGACCCTGCGCCTGGCGCAGGACACTGGAGCCAGCAAGGTGCAGATCCACCTCGAGGACGATCGCGCCGTCCGCGTCGAGGCCGCCAAGGATGCCGCCTCCAAGGCACCGGCCGCCAAGGCCGCCAAGACGAAGGACCAGGAAGTCGCTCTGTAAGGGCGATATCCGGTCTTCCTGCACCGGGTCGCGGTCTCCTCGGGGGCCGCGACCCGCTTCATTTCAGACCTGATTTTCTGATCAAGAACAGCGGAATACGACCTGCGCGCGCATGAACACATAACGCGCCGAGGACCCATATACCCGCTTGCCCAATCCGCGCGGGCCTTACTCCAGGACCTAGTGATGAACCAGACACTCAGCTACGAAGGCCTCGACTGGATCGTCGATCCGCTCGGCGGCTCGCGCCTGATCGGAACCAGCGAGATCACTCCGCTTCGCTACGTGGCAGACTACTCTGCCGACGCGAATTGCTCCCTCTTCGCGGTATTTTCCCAGAACGAGATCATCGATCTCTCCAACGACTACGTGCCGCACACACGGCTCGGCGTATTTCCGAACCTGGATGCCGCGGTGTTCGTGGCCGAGCGCCATGACTTCACCTATTTCCAGACCTATGCCGATCACGAGGGCGCCGATGCAATGTTCGTCGGCTCGGATCGCATCAAGATCCTGCGCGACGCTCTGGGCGAGATCGGCCTGGAGGCTGTCGAATACATTCCTGGCGACTACATCTGCCCCAATGGCCGGCCATTCACCCGGGCTGCCAGCTATTTCGCCGCCAAGAAAACCGCCCTCAAGCAGAACTCCGACGGCAGCCTGACGCTCCAGATCAGCATCGATGCCGACCAGATGCCGGTCTGGATGCTGAACGCTCCGATGGGCACCCTCACCCTGATCGGCGCCGTCCAGACCGGCCACGAGGACGATCCGGACGAGCGTGCCTGGAAGAAGCGGGCGACGGATGCCTTCAAGCGATCGCATACCATGATCAACGAGCCCGGCTTTCAGGAATGGCTCGGCACGAAATACGACCGTTGGCACCTGATCTCGAATGCCATGCAGCACGACTCAGATCAGGTCGCCGCGGCCGCCGAGGAAACGCTCAAGCGACTGATCGGCGTCCCGTCACGGGCTGATATCAAGACCAGCCGAGACGCAGTGGAGCGCCTGGAGCGCTACGATCGGGAGTACTACAAGGATCTATCCCTCGGATTCGGCATCTATCAGAATTACGCAGCCTAAGACTGGTTCGGCCGGAACCGGAGCAACCCGGCCGCACCACATTCTTCAAAGAAAAATATTCGCCCTCGCTTTTTGTTGATGTCCCGAGCACTCCGGCGGTGTGCTTGATCGCACCCTGCATCGCGCCGAATACAAGACCTTGATGGCGCTCTTTTCCGGAACAAACTTAGACAGTCCTGCACCCATATAGCGGGACCGCAGTCGGCCCTGAAAAGTCTCGCGATCTAGAAAAACCGCTAATTCCAGATCTTTTTTACGTTGGGAGTCCGTTTATGTCACTCGCTCCGAGTATGACTATCGATGAAGTGTCCCCGCCGACCGTGGCGCACGTCGCCCACCTGGTCCCTGCCGCGGACAGCACGATCGAGGTCATGAAGATCGGCACCGCCGATATCGTCATCGATCACGCTCGAGACGGCCGCCTGAGCGACCAGGCGCGCGACCTGCTATCCAAGTATTACATCCGCCCTGGCGAGCGCTTCCAGCACGCCTATGCGCGCGCGGCAGCCGCCTGGTCCACTTTCCACGGCGTTACCGACGAGGGGTTGGCGCAGCGCCTCTACGATTACGCCAGCAAGGGGTGGTTCGGCTTCGCGAGCCCCGTTCTCTCGAACGCGCCGTTGCCCGGCGAGAAGTCGAAGAGCCTGCCGATTTCCTGCTTCGCCGGCCACATCGGCGACAGCCTGAAGGAGCTCATCGGCCACAGCAACGAGTTCCGCTGGCTATCGGTGAAGGGTGGCGGCGTCGGCGGCCATTGGAGCGACGTTCGCTCGGTGTCCGATGTCGCCCCGGGCCCGATCCCGTTCATTAAGACGATGGACAGCGACGTCAGCGCCTACAAGCAGGGCAAAACCCGCAAGGGCAGCTACGCCGCCTACCTCGACATCTCGCATCCCGACATCGTGGAGTTCACCCATCTCCGCGTGCCGACCGGCGACGCCAACCGCAAGTGCCTGTCGATGGGCTTCCACCACGCCGTCAACGTGACGGACGCCTTCATGCGCGCCGTGGCGAACGACGAGGACTGGCTGCTGATCGACCCGCATGACGGCCGCATCTGCGACACCGTCAGCGCGCGCGAGCTGTGGGAGAGCATCCTGGAGATCCGCGCGAAGACGGGCGAGCCCTACATCAACTTCATCGACACCGCCAATCGGCACCTGCCGGAAGCCCAGAAGAAGCTCGGCCTGACGATCAAGGGCAGCAATCTCTGCAACGAGATCCACCTGGCGACCGGCCCTGACCATCTCGGCAACCAGCGAACCTTCGTGTGCTGCCTCAGTTCCCTGAACGTCGAGAAGCGCGACGAGTGGCTGTCCGTGATCGAGCAGTTCGTCTCCGACCTGGTGACCATGCTCGACAACGTGCTGCAGTTCTTCATCGACAACGCCGGCGACGACATCGCGGCCGCGCGCTATTCCGCGCAACGGGAGCGCGCCCTCGGTCTCGGCACCATGGGCGTTCACTCCTACCTGCAGCGCAAGAACCTCGCCTGGGAGAGCGTCGAGGCGATCGAGCTCGATGAGCAGATCCATCGCGAGATCCAGGAAGTGGCGATCCGCCAGTCGCTGCGTCTCGGCGCCGAGCGTGGCGAGGCCCCCGACATGGAAGGCACCGGCCGGCGCAACTCGCATGTCCTCGCGATCGCTCCGACCGCCAACAACGCCAGCATCGTCGGCACCTCCCCAGGCATCGAGCCCTGGAACGCCAACGCCTTCTCGCATCGCAGCCGGGCCGGCACCCACCTGATCCGCAACCCCTACCTGGAGAAGCGGCTCGAAGATCTCGGCCAGAACACCGACGACGTCTGGCAGGACATCATCCTGTCCGGCGGCTCGGTCCAGCACCTCGATTTCCTGTCGGAGCACGACAAGGCGGTGTTCAAGACCGCCAAGGAGATCAACCAGATGTGGGTGGTCCGGCACGCTGCTGCCCGCCAGAAACACATCTGCCAGGGCCAGTCGCTGAACCTGTTCTTCATGCCGGGCTCCGAGCGCTCCTACATAAACCGCGTCCACACCGCGGCATGGAAGCTCGGCTGCAAGGGGCTCTACTACTACCGCACCGAGAGCCGCAACAAGGCCGAGGCCGTCTCCCGCAAGATCAAGCGCGAGGCGCTGGTCGATTACGTCGCCAAGCCGTCCGCGTTCCAGTCGCCGTCGGACCTGGCGGGAATTCCTCGTGAGAACGTCACGTGGATCCCCAATCACGAGGACGACGACAGCAAGGTCTCCAGCGGTCTGCCCGCCGATGGCGATGATGACGACTGCGTGGCGTGCCAGGGTTAACGAGGATATTTGCCATGAACTTCCATTCCAATTCCCCGATGTTCGCGTACAACCGGGCCTACAAGCCCTTCCTCTATCCCTGGGCCGTCGATCTCACGGTCGAGCACGAGCGCATGCACTGGATCGAGGAGGAAGTCGATCTCGTCGACGACGTCGCCGACTGGAAGGCTGCCGGGCGCATGAAGCCCGAGGAGAAGAACTTCATCACGCAGATCCTGCGTATGTTCACCCAGAGCGATGTCAACGTCGGCCGCTTTTATCTCGACTACCTCATCCCGACGTTCAAGAACAACGAGATCCGCAACATGCTGAGCTCGTTCGCGACCCGGGAGGGCATTCACCAGCGCGCCTACGCCCTGCTGAACGACACGCTCGGTCTTCCGGAGGGCGACTACGCCACTTTCCTCGAATATGAGGAGATGGCCGAAAAGTCTGACTTCATGCTGGATGCCGATCCGAACACCGACCGCGGCCTGGCACTTGCGCTGGCCAAGTCCGTCATCAACGAGGGCATCAGCCTGTTCGCTTCGTTCGTCATGCTGCTGTCGTTCCAGCGCCGCGGCCTGATGAAGGGCATGGGCAAGGTGGTCGAGTGGAGTACCAAGGACGAGACCAAGCACTGCGAGGGTATCGCGCGCCTGTTCCGCTCCTACGCCAACGAGCATCCGCACATCGTCGATGACGACTTCAAGAAGAAGATCTACGACATGCATCGGGTGGCGGTGGAGCTGGAAGACAAGTTCATCGACCTGGCCTATGCCATGGGTCCGATCGAGGGGCTGGAGGCCGATGACGTCAAGACCTACATCCGCTTCGTCGCGGACCGCCGGCTGGTGCAGCTGGGCCTGAAGCCCAACTGGAACATCGAGAAGAACCCGCTCGGCTGGATCGACTGGGTGCTCAACGGCGCCGGCCACACCAACTTCTTCGAGCAGAAGGTCGCCGATTACGAGATCGGCTCCCTCAATGGCGAGTGGGGCTATGGCCTGGTGTCGGTGCGCATCTACACCAAGGACCTTTGCCCCTATTGTGCCAAGGCGAAGGCCCTGCTCGACCAGGAGGGCATCATCTACGAGGTCGTCGATCTCACCGACGACGCAGAGCGCCAGGCCTTTTACGCTGAGCGCGGGTTCAGAGCAACGGCCGGGACCAACACGGTGCCCAAGATTTACGATACGACCGAGGGCGTTGAACGACTGATCGGCGGATACTCTGACCTAAGCAGGCGTATTTCTCAATCGTCCCAGGCGGCCTAGACGCTTCCCGGTCACGGCACTCCGCCGAGTATGAATTCGATCGCCCTGCCCGACCTCGGGGAGGGCGATCGTCCATTTTGCCACGTGATTTTGCGAATACGTCAAACAAACCTATCTACGTTCTAGCAATCGAAAACGGACCTCCCATGAACCTATCGCGCCTCGCCTATGCGCTCCCGTTCTGCCTCGCCATGGCCGTCGCCTCCCCCGCTTCGGCCGCGGCCATCCCCGAAACGGGTGCGCAGCTGCGCACGCTCATCGAGGCCTGCGGCAAGGTCCCGAAGGGTGTCGCATCCGATGCCCTGTACCGGTCCTGCTACGGCTTCCAGATCGGCATCATCTCCGGGGCCCTGATCCAGGATCATCTGATGCATGCCGCGCCGTCGATCTGCGTCGACGCCAGCGACCGCCAGGTCAACCAGGCCATCCTCGATTTCCTAGACAAGACGCCGGACGCGGCCGAATGGCACGCCTCCGCCGTGGTCATCGGGGCAGCCATGACCTCCTTCCCGTGCAAGGAGGAAGCCAGTGACGGCGAATGACGCCGGCGCTGCGGCGGATGGAGTGACAAGCTCCACCGCCCATCAAACGCGCCCAACGATCGCCGGCCGCACCGCATTCGCGATGTCGATCGTCGCCATGGTCATGGGTGCCGGCATCTATGTCACCCTCACCAGCAGGGGCGATCAGCAAGCCAAGGCTCTTGCTGATCTGCAGGCGACCGTCGAGTTCATGCAGAGCCCGGAGTTCATCGAGGACACCGTCGGCCGGGCGCTCGACCAGCAGCCGAAGCTCGTCCTCGACGCACTCACCAAGCTCCAGGAAACGGCCCTCAAGGCGATCACGACCGCCCCCCTCGATCTCATGGAGCGCGCCCAGAGCAAGGACGGCGCGTTTTTCGCGGGAGCGCAGGATCCGGTCGTCACGATCGTGGAGTTCATCGACCACAACTGCCCGTACTGCCGGTCGCTCTTCCCGACGATCGAACAGGTCTTGAGCCTTCAGCCTGACGTCCGCCTCGTTTTCCGGGAGATCCCGATCATCACGCCCGACTCCAAGGACGTTAGCGTAATCTCCCTCGCCCTGCGAAATCAGGGTCTCTACATGCGGTTCATGTCCGAGACCGCCGGTCGGAAGGGCAAGATCGACGAAGCGGGTGCCCTCGAGATCGCGCAGACCATCGGCGCCGACATGGACCAGCTCAGGAAGGATCGCAGCTCACCTGAGATCAGCAAGGAAATCCGCGGGAACCTGAGCCTCGCCGAGGTCCTGGTCGTGAGCGGCACGCCGACGATGCTGATCAACGACCGCGTCATCCGCGGCGTCGTCCCCACCGAAGTCCTGCTCAAGCACATCGCCGAGGAGCGCGACCAGGCGCTGCTCGGACGAAAGAAGGCCGAGCCATGAAGTTCACGGTGAACAGCGGCGCCCTCAATGAGGCCCTGCAGTCGCTCAAGGTGGCGTCCGGCAGCGTCGATCCCATGCTGCGCGTGGTGCTCGTGGAGGCGGACGATGCCGGAACCCTGCGCCTGACGGCGACCGACACCACGCTGCAGATCACCGCGTCTCTCCGCGCCCAGGTGGAGGAGCCCGGAAGGATCACCATCGACCTGGGAGATCTCTCCTCTGCCACCAGGAACCTCCCAAAAGGCGCCGCCCTGAATGTGTCGGTCAGCGACGGCAAGCTCCATGCCGCAGCCAATCGCTCCCGCTTCGAGTTCGGAGTGCTGGATGCCGCGAACTTCCCGACCTGGGCAAAGGACAGCGACCTGCACGACGTAGCCATTCCTGGCGACGTCCTCGCAAAGCTGCTCGACAGCGTCTCGCATGCCGTCGCAACCGATGACGCCCGCCCGTCACTGACGGGGATCCTGCTGACCAACCACGGTGGCGAGACGCCGCTACGCTCCGTTGCCACAGACGGGCATCGCCTGGCCTACTTCGAAGCTCCGGGCGTCGAGATCCAGTTGCCAGCGAACGGTGTCACCATCCCCCGCCGGACCGCCAAGGAGATCAGCCGTCTCGCCAAGGGGCGGGGCATGGTCGGCCTGGCGATCACCGCCACCACCATCCGCGTCGATGCCCAGCACGAGGTCATCCTCAGCAAGCTGATCGATGGCGTCTACCCTGACTATCAGCGGGTCACGGCGCTGCAGCACAAGTCATGGGCAGAGGTCGACCGCCGGAGCCTTCTTGATGGCGTCCAGCGCGCCGGCGCGATCCTCGACCGGAGCAGCGGCCTCAAGATGACCTTCCACGACACCGTCGAACTGGTCGGCAAGCGCGAGGAAGCTCTCGCCGCCGAGACCATCGACGTCCTCAACGGCGAGCGCGCCGAGGCCGTGTCGCTCGGGCTTGCCCCCGGCTACCTCCTCGACGCCCTGCGAGCCATGACTTCCGACAAGATTCGCGTCGAGTACACCAACGACCAGACGCCGGTAAAACTCTCCGGTCCGCGAGATCAGGACCTGCACCTGATATTGATGACGAGGAGAGTATAAATACCCTGAAACGCGCCGCATATCACAAATGAATGCGGCGCACTCCGGAAGAACTCTTTAACAGCATTTGACCCAAGGATTACGCATCATGATGGGAACCGTGAACCAAGTCACCCTGATCGGCAACCTCGGGGCCGACCCCGAGGTGAAGTCCTTCAGCAACGGCGGCCGCGTCGCCAATCTGCGCCTGGCCACCACCGAGGTGTGGAAGGATCGGACCTCCGGCGATCGTCGAGAGCGCACCGAGTGGCACCGGGTGGTGATCTACCCGGAGGGCAAGGTCGGCTATGTCGAGCGCTTCTTGAGGAAGGGCGACAAGATCTACGTCCAGGGCCAGCTCGAGACCCGAGAGTGGACCGACAAGGATGGCCAGAAGCGCTACGCGACCGAGGTGGCCGTCCGCCCCTTCAAGGGCGACGTCGAGAACCTGAGCCCGCGGCGCAACGGCGACGCACCGGCCTCCCGCGGCCATGACGCCGGTGACCCGGTCGACACCGGCAATTTCGGCGGGAACAGCCGCAATATGGGGACCGCGATGGAGGATGACGGAATCCCGTTCTAGGGCGGCGCGGCTGAGAGCAGCCGGCAGACACCACGAGCAGGAACGGCCGCATCCGCGTCGTTCCTGCTTTCGTCTCGAGCCATACTGCCGCCCGTGACCAGGAACACACCCCATGTCCTCGACTACCCTGGCACCGGCCGGACACTTTTTCGGCTGGATCGACCCCAATGGGACGGTGCGCGAATTTGACGGAATTACCGGCCAGCCGACAAAAGCCGTCATCGGATACTGGAAGCACCTCGAGCTGTCCAAGCGTCACTGCTTCTTCGTGCAGACCGCGGCACAGCAATTTGCGGCCGCGCTAGACTGGGACCCTATCGGTCAAGATGGCACCAAGGGCAGCGTAGCACTCTTCCGGGTCGATTCCGCATCTCGCGCGAGGCCGCGCCCTGTCAGGAACTGATCACCGCGCACGCTGACTGAATACGTAGGGGCCGGCCGCGAGGACGGCCCTTGACGTATTCACACGCTGCCGTATTTTCGAGGTGAATACGTTTCCCCAGCTGCTCCAGGAGAACGTGCATGGATGCGCCCGTCTACCGCCTGTATTCTATTCTCGCCGCAGACGCGGTCAAAGCCATGAACGGCGTGCGCGGATCCATGGTCACACAGGGTGGTCACGGCTTCGTCCACGCCCTATGGGACGCCATGGACCGCTTCCCCGACGACGTCAGGTCTTACCGCGCCGGCACTGCGTTCAAGACGACCCTCGTTGCTCCGGACGAGGCGTACCTTCGCATGTTGCGGGAACGCTACCAGCCGATCTGCGGCGTCAGCCTGGTGGAAGAGTCCGGCAGTCGTGCCGACGGCAGCACCACCAAGGGCGTAAAGGGCGTGACGTGCCTCGGCATCGGCCCGATCCGCCTGGATTTGGCCGGCGACGACCTTCGAAGCCTGAAGGCGTTCTGCTGAGCGCCGGCGCCGGCCGGCATCAAACCGACGTTCATGGCTTTTGCGGCAGGCTCGGATACCAGCCGAGCGCACCCATTAGAATCCAGCCATTTCACGACGTCGCCAGATTGCAGATCAAGAGGCGAGCCGCCGCCGCTCATCCAGATTGGCGGCATGCTCACCGTGTTCTGACGAAATGCCGTCACGCTCCCTGGCTGTCCTGACTATCGACGCCGGAGCCCCATGTACCACCTTCACGAAGCGTGTTGGCGATACGGCTTCTCAGCCGGGCATAGTTGGGCGCCACGACCGGATACTCCGGCGGCAGGCCCCACCGCCTGCGATACTCCTCGGGGCTCATGTTGTACTTGGTGCGCAGGTGGCGCTTCAGCACCTTCATCCTGCGGCCATCCTCGAGGCACACGATGTAGTCGTCCTTCACGGACTCCTCGATCGGAACGGCCGGCCGCCGCGTCTCCAGCTGCACCACCGTCCTTCCGTCGCTGTCCTCGTGGGACAGAAGGTTCGGGGTGGCCGCCGCCGGCGCGGACGGAACCATCGGCCCCTCCTCCTGGGTCGCCGAACCGCCGACCAGGGTCAGGCTGCCCGCACCGGCAACGGCAAGGCCCGAACTGGAATCGAAGGCGCCGGCCTCCGACTGAACCTCGCCACGCTCCAGGCGGTCGAGATACATGATCGCATGCCCCACCTCCTTGACCAGGGTCGGTACATACTCCGGGGGGCAGGTGTTTCCGGCCAGGAAGTTCCCGACGACCGCGACGGTCTGATCGACGATACTGTCTGCCATTCAATCTCTCCTGTCAGAACGTTCGCCCTCGCCCCGGCGAAACACAGGGCCGAGCTTGGGACGGCATCAAGAGGTTTGAAGCCAGGAGAAGGCGACGCGCAGGTGGGTTCTACCCAACTGAGCGCCGTAGCGCAAGGCGTATTTCTCGGTTTTTTCGTTGTTTTCGATGGAAAGGGTGTGCAGTCCCTACTTCTTGAGGACAGCACACCCGATTTAGTGGCTAAAAAGCACGTTTTCGGGACGATCAACCGCACATCGGACCATATTCCTATACGTATACGGTGGTGGAACGCGACCTGCGGGAGCAGCCACCGTCCGGTCGCGATTACCAGAAGGACAGATTTAGACATGAGCGATCACATCGACGCATTCGACCTCGGTGGCTTCGATGAAGGCATCTGGAATGTTCACCAGGACTTCATCGGTGCGGACGCTGCGCCGGCCGCCCCGGCCGAGGACGACTATCTCTCGACCCTGAACCCCGAGCAGCACGAGGCGGTGACCACCACCGAGGGATCGGTCGTCGTCGTGGCCGGCGCCGGCACCGGCAAGACCCGCGTCCTGACAACCAGGATCGCCCACATCATCAAGAGCGGCCTGGCCGAGCCCAACGAAGTTCTCGCCGTGACCTTCACCAACAAGGCCGCCGCGGAGATGCGCGAGCGCATCGCCCATCTCGTTGGCGAGAAGGCGCGCCGGATCCGCATGGGCTCCTTCCACGCGGTCTCGCTGCTGATGCTGCGCCACCATCCGCGCGCGGCCGGCCTGCGGGACGACCGCTTCGTGGTGCTCGACGACGCCGACCAGATGCGCCTGCTCGAGGACATCGCGCGCGACCACGGCTACGGCCCGGCGGATGACGACGGCAAGAAGGGCTCCAGGAAGGCCACCAACAAGGCGTGGAAGGACGAGCTGCGCTTCATCCACACCAAGATCATGAACTGGAAGGAAGAAGGCTGGACCGACGGGATGGTGGCCTCCCGGGTCGACATGTCGAACCAGCTGAACAAGCAGGCCCTGCCCCTCTACCGCGCCTACCAGGAGGCTCTGCTCGTCCGCAATGCCTGCGACTTCGCCGACCTGCTGCTGCACATGGTCCGCCTGTTCCGCGAGGAGCCGGAGATCCGCAACTTCTGGGCCAACCGCTTCAAGTACATCCTGGTCGACGAGTTCCAGGACACCAACGCGCTGCAGTACGAGTGGCTGACGTCGCTCGCCCGCGATCACGGCAACATCTGCGTCGTCGGCGACCTGGACCAGTCCATCTATCAGTGGCGTGGCGCGCGGCCGGACATCATGAACGGCTTCTCCAACGACTGGCCGGACACCAAGATCATCACGGTCGATCGCAACTATCGCTCGACCCAGCAGATCCTGGACGTTGCCAACGCCGTCGTGAAGGACATCGAGCGTATCGCGGAGAAGCGCCTGCGCTCCGAGGTCCAGGGCGGCGCGGTCCGCATGGAGATCTACGACACCCACTGGGAGGAAGCCTCGAATATCGCCCGCGAGATCTCCAGCCTGATCGCCGGCGGTCACGACCCGGACGAGATCGCGATCCTGGTCCGCTCCTCGGCCCCGATGCGATCCTTCGAGGAGCAGCTGATCCGCCAGGCCATTCCCTACGCCGTGGTCGGCGGCATGAAGTTCCATGAGCGCGAGGAGGTCAAGGACGCCCACTCCTACCTTCGCCTCGCGGTCGATCCTCGCGACGAGTTCGCCTTCCTGCGGATCGTCAACAAGCCGGTTCGCAACATCGGCGAGGCGACCGCCCAGCAGGTGGTCGAGGCGCTGCGGCGAGGCAACGGCAAGAACTTCGCCGATGCCTGTCGCTATGTCGCGGAGAATGGCAAGCGCCTGCGGGCGACCACCAAGCACGGACTCGAGGACTTCGCCCGGCTGATCGAGGAATTCGCGGCCATGGCCGGCCAGAACGGCCAGTCCGGCTCCATGATCGAGGCGATGATGACCCGGGTGGGCTACATCTCCTGGCGCATCGCCTCCGAGGACGACAAGGTCCAGGAGCGGGAGGAGTCGCTCAAGGAGCTCATCCGTGACGCCAACCAGTACACGGATCCCGGCACCTACCTGCAGACTGTGGCGACCCTGTCGGCCGCGGACATCCGCAACGCCGACAAGGCCGTGCGCGTCAGCACCATCCATGCCTCCAAGGGCCTGGAGTTCGAGACGGTGTTCACGCCCTGCCTGGAGGAAGGAATCCTTCCGAACGGCCGGGCGCTGCGTGAGAGCTACGGTCTGGACGAGGAGCGCCGGATCGCCCACGTCGGGTGGACCCGGGCCAAGAAGAACCTGATCGTGTCCTGCGCTCAGACCCGGTACTACCAGGCAACCATGCCATCGCAGTTCCTCAACGACGTCGGTCTGATCGACGCCGAGGGAATGCCGGTGGCGCAGATGGTGGCACCGAAGGCGGCCGCCCGACCGAAGGTCGCGCCGACCGGCTACACGATCCGGCGATCCAGCGCGATGCAGCGCTGACCCGGCCGACCAGAACGGCGGCGAGCTGCGGCTCGCCGCCGGTTCCATGGTCGCCATTCTCCGCTTTGCGCTTTCGATATCAGGAGTTCAGAGACATGGCGCGCAAGTTCGTCGCCAAGACGGCCCGTTTCGAGAAGGGCGTGATCTACACGGGCGCCAGCGCCGGAATCTTCGATCCCGGTACGATCGCACAGGCCGTCCTCGGCGAGGTCAACTGGGGCGAGCTGATGGGCTACGCCTACCGCAGGTTCGGCCCTCCGAATGCCGGGAGCGACCCCTACAAGGGATTGGCCGACTGGCGGATCACCACCCCGGTCCCCGGCTTGTTCCTTTCCATCCAGATCGGCCCCTACGGCACCCAGCATCTCTTCGGGTACATCATGGCCGGCGACCTGGAAAAGCGCCTGAGCGAGATCGAGTTCTCCCGGCGGAAGGAAGTCCAGCAACGCTGGCAGGCATGGTGCATCCAGGCCAAGGGATCTGCGCTGCTGAGCCCTTACGATGAACCGGCCTGCAGCTATGGGTCAGCCGAATTCGAGCGCCGCCGGGCGATCATGAACGCCTGGTGGGCCGAGTTCGAGGCGAGCGATGCACACAATGCACCGAGCGAGGTCGACAACACCGAGTTCGAGCGCGCCGAGGATGCCCTGAAGGCCGCCATCGAGGACCTGAAGCGCCCGGTGATGGTTCGCGACGTCGCGATCAACGCGTTCGGCCGCACCGATGACGAGCGAGGTGCGGTGAAGCCGTTCCAGGGTGCGGGCTACTTCACCCCGCCGGAGCTGCTCGACGATCCCAAGCTCTGGGGCCAGCTCATCGGCTCGATCCTCAATCTCGGTCGTGGCAAGACCGGCGTCCGCAAGGCGCTCGAGGCAATCCGAAGCGCTGGCTGATCCGGCATCCGATCAACGGTCCCGCCGGCCACTTGCCTCTCAATGACCCGCAGTCAGCGTCACCGACGACCGCAGCTGGCGTCGCAATATCGGGAGATTACATCGCCATGGCTCGGAGCTTCGTTGCGAAGGCGGCGCGCCTGAAGGACAATGTCGAATACACCGGAGCCTCCATGGGGGTATTCAATCCCGGACGGATCGCGGAGTCGGTTCTTGCGGATATCAATTGGGGCGAGCTGATGGGCTACTGCCATCGTCGTTTCGGCCCTCCCAACGACGGCAGCGATCCGTACAAGGAGATCGCGGCCTGGACGGTAACCACGCCGGTCCAAGATCTTTTCCTGGTCGTGATCATCAGGCCGCAAGCTGCCCGCCTTCTGTTCGGGTATCTCATTGCCCACGACGTCGAACGTCGCCTCACAAAGATCAAGTTCGACCGCGACGATGAGCGCATGCTTCGCTGGAATGCCTGGTGCGCGGCGCACAAGGGGACCAAGCCTCCCGTCATCTACGGCGACCCGGACTGTCCTCGCGGCTCTGCCGAGCATCAGCAGCGCGTTCAGCTGGTTGAGGCCTGGTGGGACGAATTTCTTCGCAGCGACGAAGCAAACGCTCCCAGCGGTGTCGATGATTCCGAGTTCCACCGCTGCAATGACGCCCTGACGGCCGCCATCGCGGACCTGAAGCGACCGGTGATGGTTCGAGACGTTCCCATCAGCGCACTCGGCCGTGTCGACAGCATGCGAGGGAAAGTGAAGCCCTTTCAGGGCGCCGGCGCGGTCACGCCGCCGGAGCTTCTGGCCGATCCCGAGCTGTGGTCCGATTTGCTTCACGCGGTCTCTACCCTCGGCCGCGGCAAGGCAGGGATCCGCAAAGCCATCGATGCCATCAGACGGGCTGGCTGACGCCTCCCGCCTTGTAAGGCTCATCCACCCAGAACGGATCCTCCGGACCACGTCATCGCGCCGAGCTGTTCATGCCTGTCGGCGTCCGGGTCCTAGCCATATCTGGCATCGCGTCGGCCCGGGCAGTTACGCCCGGGTCGAATCCGCGAAGACACGGAGCGCAATTACGAAGACGCCCGACATATTTACGCTTAAATACGTCAACGATTCTTGATGCATCAGTTTTTGTTGCCATATTCACTGTATCGCGCAGCTCGAATACGGCTCTCTGATGGATCTTCACGATTACGCCGACTGGACCGGGGACATATACGCACTAACCGAGACGGCAACATGCATTCTCGACCGCATTTCGTCTCAGTCCTCGCTTCACCGGGCACCGACTAAGCGGCTCGTTCAACACTACCAGAACGTCGGCACCATCGAGCGTGCTCCGTTGAACGGCCGCAGGTCGGTGTTCGAATATCGACACCTCCTGCAGGCGATCGCGACGCGCGTCCTGCTGGATGACGGATGGAAGCTTCCGAAGATCGCGGAGTTCACAAGCTCCGCCACCAACGAGGCATTGCTATCCGCTATCGATCCAACCGCCGCCCGCTCCTCCGATCGCCCCTCCCCCGATCGCCCTTTGCCAGATCTTCTCGCTCCCGATCCGGTCCTCCAGGACCGTGCGTCCCCGCCACCCTCGTCGGATGCTCGATCGGCGCTCGACCTCGTCGCCAGGCTCAAGCGCGACAGCGGCATTCAGGACCCCGTGATGCTGACCGCCTATCAGGCTCGCATCCAACCCTCTGCCAGCGGCCCGAAACGGGCCACCGCTAGGCCTTCGATGACCTCTCTTCGGCCGACCGCCTGGCTGAGCACCGTGATCGACCACGATCGTCTCGCATCGGCCACCGACCAGGAAATCGACGCGGCGACGAGTGAACTGAACCGGCTGCTAAGGGCGAGCCGAAACCAGAGCAGGAGCTGATCACATGACGAGGCCAACCATCCGCATCACCGCACTCAAGGGCTGCCTGCCGGCGAAGACCTCCACCCAGACCGACGTGTTGGTCCGCATCCAGGGGCCGGAGCCAGAGCGCGATTCCAAGCGGCGCCTTCGCCTGAACCTGTCCCTCGTTCTCGATCGTTCCGGCTCCATGACCGGCCGGCCGCTCGCCGAAGCCAAGGCCTGCGCGAAGCGGATCGTGACGGGCCTCGCGGCCGGTGACCGGGTATCCGTCGTCGCCTACGATGGAAGCGTCACGATGGTCGTGCCAAGCACCCTGGCCACCGACACGGGCGCAATCTGCAAGGCGATCGACCGGATCGGACCCGGCGGAATGACGAACCTTCACGGAGGCTGGATCGCCGGCGCCGAGCAGGTTGCGGAGTTACTCACTCCCGACAGCCTGGGACGCGTGATGTTGCTGTCGGATGGCCAGACCAATCAGGGCGTGATCAATCCCGAAGAGATCACCCGCCAGTGCGCCCTCATGGCCGAGAAGGGCGTGACCACATCCACCTGCGGCCTGGGCAACAACTTCAACGAGGACCTAATGGCCGGCATGGCCAGGTGCGGCCTCGGCCAAGCCTACTATGGCGAGACAGCGGACGACCTCGCACCGAATTTCGAAGCCGAGTTCGGCATCCTTGCCGCCACGTGCGGCCGCAATGTGCAGCTGTCCGTAACGCCGGCCGAGGGCGTCCAGGTTCGGATGCTGAACCCCTACCCGTCCCGCGGTGACGCAAGCTGGGCGCTCCCGAACATCGTCCACGGGGCGGAGACGTGGGCGCTCCTGCGTCTCGATGTGGGCCCGAAGACCAAGGGCCAGACCCATCTCTTCGACACCCAGCTGGACTACGCGGACATCGAGGGAGCGCCACAACCCTCGATCATCCAGTCCTTCAGCCTCCCGGTGGTCGCAAAGAAGGCCTACTCAAGCGCCCAGGAAGACGCCGCGGTGGCCGAGCGCGCCAAGGAGATCCGTGCCGCCGAAATCCAGGTGGAGGCAAAGAACGCCGCCGACGCCGGCCGATGGGAGGAGGTCGATTCACTGGTCGGCACACTCCGTGGCCTCGCCGGCGACAACGCCTGGATCGCCGGCACGGCCGACAGCCTCCAGGAGTTCTCCCTGCAGCGAGACGCGAACCTCCTGTCCAAGCAGGCCGTGTACGGGGCTGCCGCCATGTCTGCGCGCTATGCCGATGCAGACGAGGACGTCACCAGCCTCGCGTCCACCAGGTCCTTCACCACCAGGCATGCCCGCCAGGGTAAGACCAGGGCCGGCTGACGCCCACCAGCGACGAAGCGGGATAGCGAAGCGCAGGCGTCGGGCCGTCTCACTTCGACGATGTCGTTCGGCCCGGCGCCTGCGCCCGCTAACCTGCCTGGAAACGCCTTGGCAAGGTCGGCGGAACTGCCGACACACTCTCCGGCACGATCATCTCTGGCACGAACCTGTACAGCGCCGCGCCGTTGTCGACTCATAGCGAGGATGCGAGAAGCTCTCATCGACAATCCGAAGCTTCTCCGCCTCGGTCCAGCTCCGGCGCCGGCCGGTATCGACGATCCTAAGGTCGCCGACCCGATGACTGTCGTTATGGATATCCATAACGACAGTCTGGTATCCATCGAGCCGCAGCCGTATGGCGGCGAATACTTGGTGCTTACGACCTGTCCGGGCCGTGACGCATATCAACCTTACGGGCCACTGACCGCTTTGGCGACACACATCAGAGCATAGCCTGAGCCCAGTGCAGCAGCACCGGAGATCGAGACAATAGTGCGTACCCGCACCGACCGGATCCGGATCCAGACGGTTCGCAGCGTGAATCCCTTGTCGGGCCAGTTCTCGAAGGCACAGTGGACCAACTCGCAGAAATACCCGCCCGCCAGCAGCAGGTGAATCGCAGTGTGTGGGTGGTTGATCACGTCCTGAAACATCGCTCCCTCCTTCAGGGTGGATGCTCAGGGGGCCCCGTGAGCGTTCGTACCGGAGGTATGCCCACATTCCACGAGGTACGCAGTGATCAAGAATTGAGCCACATGTGGCTCAATTGAGCTGCGTCCGATTTCGCCTTGTAATTTCAACGAACTATTGATATCATTCAAGCGTGGCTCCACGTGGTCTGGCTATCGGAGTGGCGACGTGCTGAGCGCTCGATTCCTCGCCTACTACATCGAGCAGGCCTATCCCGGGGTGCAACAGGGCGACATTGCTCGGAACCATTTCGGAGTCGCCTCAGAGTCGCTCTCGCGATGGATGACCGGGAGCGCGCAGGTAGGCAAGTGGGGACTTGCGAATATCGCTAGGGGCGTGTGCAGAAAGGGTGGGGCTTTCGCCCATATACCCCAGTCGGAGTTCAAGCGCGCCGTAATCCATCTCCAGCATATCGACGCCGGAAAGTTATCACGAGACGCGCCCGCACCAGTGCTCGCTTGCCCGTTTCTGGTAGATTCGGAATCGAGCAGCGACAACGGTGCAGCTCGGCCCCCTAGTCTCCCGGCGCCATCGCAGTGGAAGCCCCGGCTGACGATTGACTGGCATGCGGAGGCGGGCCATCACTTTTCCCGTCGGCTACTTGATGTTCTCGGACGCGAGCAGGAGCAGCAAACGCTGCGTTCGTTCTGCTCTGGCGATGAGCGTTTCGCATGGATGCAGCTTGCCGGGGCCGGCGGGCAAGGGAAGAGCCGGCTGGCCCTGGAGCTTGCTATCGAGCAGCTGAAGAAGGGTTGGAGCGCCGGATTTTTGGAGCGAGACGACCTTCTCGATTTCGTGGAGTGCGGCAACGAATGGCAGCCCGCTGCTCCGCACCTGGTGATCATCGACTACTTGATTGGGGCGGCGGAGGCTGTCGGGGTCCTTATGCGTTCGATTGCCCGCCGTCGCAAAGCTCTCAGTTGGCCGGTGCGCTTTCTGCTGCTCGAACGCCAGCGATGGGACCGCGACGGCCTGGAGCTAAGGCATCCAGCGATCGGCAGTACCAGCCTCGGCAACTCTATGGGGAATATAGGCTCGGGCCGCGCTGAATGGCTGATCACGCTGACTGGCCGATACGATGGCAATCATCCCGAGCTCATGGAAACGCGTTTCGATCCCTCGGTGCTCGAGTTGCAACGGCTCTCGAGTGACCATCTCGCTGATATAGTCCGGCGATTTGCCCGCTACGGCGGAATGCCCTTCAATCTCGACAATGAGACGATCGCGGGACATTTGGAGCGTATTGATCGTCAGGGACGGCCGCTTTACGCATATTTCCTCTCGGAGACCCTGTTGGACGGCTCTTTTCGAGTCGGCTGGTCGCGCGAAGACCTGCTCGACGCTGTTCTATTCAAGGATCAGCGCACTCGGTGGGCTGCTGCCTTTGGGGAGAATGCTCCATTCATCGGCGACAATAACGCGGCTATGCGCCTGGCGGTGCTGGCGACCATGGTTCGCGGTGTCGATACCTCTGCGCTCGAGGACATCGAGGGGTGGGAGCGTGTACCAGCGGCGACTCGTCGCCAAGCGGCCGTTCTCACTGATGCGCCGATCGGATCAAACCCACGTGGGGGCAGGGCTATTGTCCCCGGCTTAGAACCGGACTTGCTTGGCGAGTGGTTCGCGCTGTCCGGCTTACTGGGGTTAGCGGACTCAGAGCTGATAAGTTCCGCAGCTTGGAGTATCAACCCAGGCGAAATGTCTGGATTCCTGAAGCGATCTGCCCAGGACTTTCCACATCACGCTGCCTTGCAGTCATTGCTAGCCAATGTCCCTACGACCGAGCCGGCGCGACAATCGTGCGCCGCGGTTGCGTCATCGGTGCTAGGGACCCTGTGGATGGCAAAAGCGAAGGTACCCGAGCAGTTTCTCGATCAATTGAGGTCTTCGGCGGTCAGCGGCGACGGCAGGGCGATGACGAACCTCGGCGTGTGCTATTTCCATGGCCACGGTGTGGCGCGCGATGCAGTTGAGGCCGCCATCTGGTGCCAGAAGGGCGCCGCAGCGGGCGATGGTCGAGCAATGGCGAACCTCGGGATTTGCTACTATCGGGGTGATGGAGTAACCCGAGACCTCGCTGAAGCTGTCAATTGGTTCCGCAGGGGCGCAGCCGCTGGCGATGCCCGAGCGATGGCATGCCTCGGCCATTGCTACGGCCATGGCGAGGGAGTGCCAAGCGACCCTACCCAGGCTGTCGCTTGGTTCCGGCAGGGAGCAGCAGCTGGCGATGCCCGGGCAATGACGAACCTCGGCCACTGCTACTACATTGGCGAGGTTGTGTCACACGACCCGGTGGAGGCTGTCTTCTGGTTTCGGAGGGGCGCAGCCGCCGGCGACGTCCGGGCAATGGCGAGCCTTGGCGTCTGCTACTATCAGGGCGATGGAGTTGAGCGCGACCCGACAGAGGCTGTCGGCTGGTTCCGGAAGGGCGCGGCCGCTGGCGACGGCCGGGCTATGGCGAAACTTGGCGACTGCTACTACCAGGGCGAGGGAGTCGCGCACGACCCTGGGATGGCAGTCGAGTGGTATCGCCGGGGGGTGTCCACTGGCTATGGTAAAGCTATGACATGCCTCGGAACCTGCTACTACCGGGGCGACGGAGTTGAGCGCGACCCGGCACAGGCTGTCGCTTGGTTTCGGAGGGGCGTTGCAGTTGGCGACGGCTTAGCGATGTCATGCCTCGGCACCTGCTTTGAACTAGGCATGGGTGTTGAGCGGGATGTAACCAAGGCTGTTGCCTGGTTTCAGAGGGGGGCCGCCGCCGGCGACGGTCGGGCGATGGCGTGCCTTGGAACCTGCTACTACCAGGGAAACGGAGTGGAATGCGACCATGGGGAGGCTGTCGCTTGGTTTCGGAAGGGCGCTGCAACTGGTAACGGCGGTGCGATGGCTGAACTAGGCTTATGCTACTACCGGGGCAAAGGTGTTAATCAGGACCTGACAGAGGCTGTCGCTTGGTTTCGGAAGGGCGTGGCCGCTGGAGAGGGCCGAGCGATGACGAGGCTCGGCGTTTGTTGCGAGCGGGGTCTGGCGTCGGAACCATGCAACCTTGCGGCGGCAATTTACTGGTATCGGAGGGGTGCCGCCACCGGGGATGGTGAAGCTATGTCGCGCCTCGGTGTTTGCTACTACCGTGGCGAGGGAGTGGAGCGCTCTTCTGCTGCAGCTGTTTCGTGGTTCCGGAAGGGCGCCGCCGTTGGCGACAGCCGAGCAATGACAACCCTTGGTTTCTGTTATGAGCAAGGCATAGGAGTAGCACCCGACCGCGCAGCAGCTGTCTCGTGGTACCGAAAGGGCGCCGCAGCCGGCGACGTCCAAGCGATGACGACCCTCGGTGCCTGCTACGAGCATGGCATCGGAGTGGAGCGCGACCTCGAAGAGGCAGCGCGGTGGTACCGTGCGGCAGGGGAAAAGGGCTCTGATGATGGTCGCGAACGCCTAGCGAAGCCTCTTGATGAAATGTTTTGCTGAAACCGACAGGACTGATTGGAACACGGGGGTTCGTTTAGACGCGACCGATAGAACAACTATCCACTTCGGACGCTCTGTGCCGAGGGCCGAGCCTGCGGTGTCCCCATTGCCAATCAGTCCCGGCACTCTGTGCAGAAACGGGATGAGCACCCCGTCTCCGAAAAACGTAAACTCGGATGCCCTGCTGTGAAGCTATCGCCTATACCCTGCCTCGCATGGCCATCCCGTCCAGAAACGTGCACGTCGTCTTGCGGATGGCTGTCCAGTGAGAACGCCCGCGAGGGCGGCCGCCACGTCCAGCGTGTCGTCAAGTCGCTCGGCCGACGCAATGGGATCGAGGCGACGTGAATGCTTGACGCGCTGATCGCATAAGCGACCCGGCACTCGCGCCGTACCAGCATCGGCCCGGCACTGATGTTTACCGGCTGTGGCAAGAGACCAGTCGCCGGGAGCTTCGGCGACAACCGCCAACTAGTCACATTGATGAGGCACATTGGGATTTGCACGCCGTACCGTCGTCCACGACCTCGAAGCAATCGGCCTGGATATTCGATCTATCATTACTCCAACCCGAGACCGGAGAAGCGGTCGCTCCTGCCATGAGCGTTGCGTTGCAACGATGCGGATGTAGAGCGGATATCGATCGAGCAGATCCGACGTTTTGTCCTGTCAGGAAAACCTCGGATCACTCTTCTTTTGGAATTGCGGATATGAAATGTGAGTCAACTGCGACAATCGTTGGCGCCGGCACGGCGGATGAGCTCACCCGCTACGACCATGACAGCTTCGCGACCGCGCGCGTCCGGAGGGTAATCTTGAACGGCAGACGCTCCCTCTTCGGATCGTCGCTGCGCCACGGCAATCATGTCGTGGTCGAGCTCTCCCGAGCCCATCTCGAGCGTCGCCAGGGCATCGAACGGATCGTCGAGGACGAATTGATCGTCCGCCTGGCCATGTCCAACGACCAGTGGGCGAGCTTCGTGTCGTCCGTTGGTAATGGCAGCGGCACGCCGATCACCCTGGAGATGGCCCCGCGCCCGGGGACCCGTTGGGAATCGATGCCGGAACTCGCCGCCGAGCCGACCCGCAGCGCCAACGACGATCAGGTGATCAAGGCCGCGGCCGCGGCCGCTAAGGGCATCATCGAGGTCCAGGAGGCGCTAGGCACGTTTCTGCAGCCCGGCTCCAAAGGACCAAACAAGAAGGGGCTGACGGAGATCATCGAGATGCTCGATCGCGCGGGCGAAAAGCTCGACGGCGAGCTCGATCCGATCCGCCAGTCGTTCGTGGAAGCGATGGATCGAACTGTCGATCGCGCCAAGCTCGACATCGAAGGGTTCGCATCTTCGGTTGCCGCTAACACCGGGCTCGAGCGGCTGATGGCCGGCCAGGTCGCACCGGCGCTTATGGACAGCACGGCATCTTCCAACAACACCGATGCCACCTGAGCTGGGCGACTGAACTCGTCCGCGACCAGAAACACCTAGATTCGATTTATGGGGCTTCCATGGCCATACCGGCGAATAAGACCATCGTGGACATCGGCACTGCTCACGAATGTGTCAAGCACGACCACGATGCCTTCGGCAAGATCACGCTATCGGCCGTCTCCTCCAGCAAGGATGCGCCGATGTTCGGATCGTCTGTCGGGCACCGCAATTTCATGTCGATCGAGCTCGCCCGTGCCAGTCTCACTCGACATCTGAACCGGGACTGGATCCGCGAAGGTGACTCGATCCTTCGTGCCTCGATGTCCAACTCGCAGTGGGCCCAGTTCGTCGCTTCGGTAGGACTCGGCGCGCCTACCCCGATCACCCTGGAGCGAGCCCCACGTCGAGGAACGACGGCCGTGGAAATGCCTGACTTCGAGGCCGACTCCCTTCGCGACACCTTCGACACCGAGATCGACGAGGCCATCTCCGAGGCCAGGGCCTGCGTCCGGGCCGCACAGGAGCAGCTTCGATCCTATCTGGCGCCGGGCGCCAAGGCGCCGTCGAAGAAAGAGCTCTACGAGCTGAAGATGAGCCTTCGCCACGCCGGCGACTATCTCGCGGGGACCGCGTCGTTCATCCAGACATCGTTCGCCGAAGCCGTGGAGGACAGCGTCGAGGCTGCAAAGGCAGACGTCGAGGCCTTCGTCGGCACCGTCGCCATGAACACCGGCCTCCACGCGTTGCGCGACGGCGCCGAGCCGGTTCTTTTAGAGCGCCTGCCAGAGGCCGAATAGGAGTTCGGACTGCCGAGCAGGACGCTATGAACAGCGAAGACCTGGATATCATTCGACACTTCGCAGCCGGCGATGCACCCCTCCGAAAGGCTTCAATCGCAGCGCCCCGGAGCTCAACGATATGCCTGAGTAGGGGCTAGCCAGTAGGATCGGCCGCCTCAAGCGGTCGCACATCGTCTCGATCAAGAAATACAAAACTCAAGAGCCAGCGTCGTGCTCTGGCGCGACCCGAAGAAGCTTCTCAAGGATGCTCTTCGCCTCGACAAAGATTGCCATGCACTCGGTGTCTTGAGGGTGATCTGCGGTGATCCGCATGATTTCCAGTACCGCCTTACGGCAATGTGGAATATCTCCATCAACAGATAGAGAGTATCCATAGTGACGCAACGCTCTTGCTAGAGCACGATCGATTTCGAGGTGCTTAGGATAATCGACCGCGATGCTTCTTACGTATTGCACGATATCACGGCACGAGGCCGTGTCTTGTTCTCGCGACAAAACATCGGCGAGGCACGCCGCCGCTTCAGCCAGCGCACGGCTGATCTCTACGTCGCTGGAAAGAGAACTCGCAATGTCTCGCGCTGCGTTGACGGCTTTTCGGCATCCGTCGGTGTCGCCAACCCGTGCCAACGCGTTGGCGTAAAAGCTCCATACTTGGACTGCCACGCGGGGAAACGCGTGATCGCCGGAGTGTGCAACTGCGATGCGCCAAACTCGTTCGACAACGTAGCGGCAACCTTGGGCGTCACCAGATCGCGACAGCGAATAGGCGAGATATAGCTCCGTTAAGACCAACCCCAGATCAATGTCGCGATCACCGGAGTGGGCGTCTGCGATCCGCTGAACATGTTGGACGGCATCTCGGCCCCCCGGGGCGTCGCCAGCAAACGCAAGACCGCGGGCAAGGTCACGCCATGCCCGAGTCAACTCGAGATCAATGTCACGGTCTCCAAGATGCGCATCAGCGATGTGGCCGACCTGCTCGACGCCATCGCGAAATCCTCCTGGTTCGTCGGCTCCCGCCGATATGGAAGCCAGGTGACGCCAAGCCAGTGCCAATTCGAAATCTATGTCACGGTCTCCAAGGTGAGCATCCGCAACTCCCCGAAGATGCTCGATTACTTCGTAACAGCCATCGAAGTCGCCACGATGCGAGAGCCCGTAGGCAAGATCGCACCAAGCCTGCGCCAGCACTAAATCGAACTCGCGATCTTTGGGATACGGTTTCGCGATACGCTGGATCTCTCCGACAGCGTCGCGGCATCCGTGAATGTCGCGGTTCGTCTGGAGTGCAGCGACAAGTTCCCGCCACGTGCAGGCTAAAGCCAGATCAATGCGACGATCGTCACGGTGAACCTCCGCTATGCGTAGGCCCCATCCTATCGCGTCGCGGCATACCGAAATATTGCCCGCTTCAGCGTGCTCCCGGCCAACCCAACAGGCCAGCCATGCTTGCTTGCGCCCATCTTCCACTGCCTCCGGTGTCGGTAAATGCTGGAATGCAGTCGCGGCGAATGCCGGACCGTCGCCTGTTGGGATGCCACACAACTCCGCTACGATATTCTGCATGTCCTGATTCGTACTGTTGGACGTGACATCAAACCTGGCAAACGATGCCGCGCACCGAAGAATCACACGATCGACATTCGGATCAGCGCGCTTTTCAACCAGACTGTCGATCAGATGTTCCGCAACTATTTGACCATGATCGACAGCGTTGGATTTGATGGCGATCAGAAGTCGCGACACGTCAGGGTTCCAATCCGCTTGCGACATGCGGCTGGCACCACGCCATGTGATCAGGCGGCTTACCAGAGCCATATCACTCCGCCAGGCTCCGAGCTCGCTAGCCAGTGTCAACGCATGCACGATCAGGTCGTTGGTTTCGCGATACCTGACCACGATGGTGGGGTTTGGCCGCAGCAGGGCGATCAACGCGTCGGTGAACTCGGCGAGATCATGAGCGGGGATGCGTTCCATCAGCTCCCGGACAACCGGAACGAGGCCCCTGCCCCGGTCGCACTGCCCTGCCAGCCAATCCTCCCGCTGGATCTGGAGTGAGGCTTCGGCGTAAACCGCGGTAAGTTCGGCGAGAGACAGCCCAAGATCGACCGGTGGCTTGTGAGCCAGGGCACGTCCAAGGACGTTCTGACGTCCACCAAGCCGCAACACCGATCGCAGCATGGCCCGGGGCTCGGCGTGCCAGCCAGCAGCGACCAGAGTGCTCAGCCGGTGCCGGCCACGACGCGTCGGATCGTCTGGGGCTTCCCCGATTTCCTCGGCGATTCGGCGGACGAACGCATCGCCGATCAGTTCTGGACGGATCGGCGGAACCACCATGCGCAGATCCGCGTCTTCAGCCGGAAAGATCCGGTGCAGTTTCTGCCGTAGCCCGAGGTTCACGCCGATCGCCGACTCCAGCTCGGCGCGGTCTGCTCGGCGGTCACCAGATCCAGCCAACGTGGCTGCCGCCAACAAGTCGAGAACCCGATCGTCGTCGTCGTAGCCGGCAGCCCGGACGGAAGCGATGATGCGCTCGACCCGCTCAACCGGCAGGGATTCTTCGTCTAGCGTACTCATCGCGTGGCCGCGCGCCAGCCGATCGAAGGCGAGCTCGACCAGCAGCGGATTGCCCCGGGTAATCACCAGCATTCGTTCGACAGCGGGATCGGAACCGATTTCCATGTAGTGCTTGGGCGCCACGACTTCACGCATCCGCCGGATGTCGGGCGCAGTTAGGACCGCGTCTGCGCCGACGATCAGCGGCTGAATGATTGGCTGAACGAACCGGCTCACCCAGGTATCGCGCTCGCGCTCGAAGTTCAGGTCGATATCTTTTGGTGCCGACTGATTGACCACCAACAACCGCACCGGGTGACGGTAGCGGCTTGCCTGCTTGCCAAACGCCGCCACAATCGCGCGCGCATCGCCAATCACCGGATCGTCCAGCAGAACAATGGTCGGCCGCCTCGGCTGCCAAGTCTCGAGGCTATCGGTCCAGCCGGCTTGTGCCGACTGCAGATCAGCGTCCTGCAGTCCCTGACCCGGCCGAATCCAGCCGGCATCCCATGGATCGCAGGACCCGCAGGACCGTCGCCGGACCTGAACGCGGACCCACGTCGCAAACCGCTGACATCTGGTAGGCGGCTTCGACCGACCGCGGGACACGTCGCTGAGACCGCGGGCAAACTCCATCGCCATCCGGCTCTTACCAGATCCTGACCGTCCCATGATTGCGGTCCACCCGAATGCCTGGCTCGAAGCACTGTCATCCCCAATCTCCGCTAGGCCATGCAACCGGCACCAGAGATCGCCGCGTGGTCCGTCGCGTGGTTCGCACCAGGGCATGGTCAGCGTCGCTTGGTCGTCGCCCGGGGTTCCGCGCAGCGGATCGTAAGCTTTGGCGATCGGGATCGGGGCAAACAGGACGTCATCGAACGGAACCAGGAATCGATCGTACAGGGAGCGGGCACGCACCTGAGCGAGGCCACCAACTGCCGCCCCGATCCCCCCAAACAGAAGGGTTGGACGCTGCAGAAGCCAAACTTCGAGAACGGTCTGCTTCGCGGCCTCGCTCAGGTGCGTGCCGACCGGCAACTTGAAGATGACGGCCCACAGGATGGCCGAGGCTGAACCTTCGGCGTCAGGATAGGCGAGCAGTGAGAAAATGATCGCGATTCCGTGCCACAGGGCGATCAGGAATCCAGACATCGCGATCGCCAAGGCAAAGCGGAGCCCGTATGTCCAGCGCCGCCGATGCCTAGCCAACCGGCGTGTCCGCGCGTGAAGATCGGACGAAGCGCCGCTGTCCGCCACCCCAACTACTGCCATCTCTGGATTTCTCGCCGCTCCCCGACAAACAAGGGTAAGGGAATTCGGTCGAATTGCAATCGCCGACGAGGTAGGGCCTTCGCATCCTTTCGACTCAATCTCACTCGGGCCACTCTATGTCCGCACTGTTCGCAGAGCGGCCAACCGACCATATCGAGAGATCGGCTCGCGCGACCTCAGTTCAAGGCACAACAATGGCCGTCGATACTTGAGTGCACGTTAAATCGGGTTTGGACACATATGACAACCGACCGCTTTTGCATCACTAGGAGAACGTCATGACCGAACTGCTCTCCAACAGGGCAGAAGAACTTCGATCGATCGATGTCGGCGCGCTGAGCGATGACCAGGCTCTCGCTGAGCTGGCGGCACTGGCCACGGAGATTGCGCATCACGATGTTCTCTACCACCAGAACGACGCGCCCACGATCTCCGACGCCGCCTATGACGAACTGCGCCGACGCAACGATCGGATCGAGGCACGCTTTCCGCGGTTCGTAAGGCCGGACAGTCCGTCACGAAAAGTCGGCGCGGCACCGGCGGCCGGCTTCAGGGAAGTTCCCCACGCAGTGCCGATGCTGTCGCTCGGCAACCTGTTCAGCGATGACGATGCTGCCGACTTTCTCAGCCGGGTCCGCCGCTTCCTCGCATTGAACGACGACGCGTCCATCGAGATCGTCGCGGAGCCGAAGATCGACGGCCTTTCTCTCTCGATCCGTTATGAGCATGGCCGCCTGGTGCGCGCCGTCACGCGCGGAAACGGCGCCAGTGGCGAAGACGTCACCGCCAATGTGCTGACGATCACCGACATCCCCCACACTCTGGCCGGACCCGCCCCCGAAGTCGCCGAAGTGCGCGGCGAGGTCTACATGAGCAAGGGCGCGTTCCTCGCGCTCAACGAGCAACGCGAGGCCAAGGGCCAGCAGCTGTTTGCCAATCCGCGCAATGCCGCCGCAGGCAGCCTCCGGCAGATGGACCCCAAGGTCACCGCCTCCCGGCCGCTCGGCTTCTTCGCCTACGCCTGGGGCGAGCTGTCCGAGCCGATCGGCGCCAGCCAGACGGCTGCCCGCACAACCCTGGCAGGCTGGGGGTTCAAGCTCAACGAGCCGACCGCCATGGTGCGCAGCCTGGAGGAGATGCTCGCCTACTACCGGTCCATCAGGGACGCGCGCGCGGATCTCCCATTCGACATCGACGGCGTGGTCTACAAGGTCAATCGTCTCGACCTGCAGGATCGGCTCGGCTTTCTCAGTCGCACCCCTCGTTGGGCGACGGCGCACAAGTTTCCAGCCGAGCAAGTCCAGACGCGCCTGAAGGACATCACCATCCAGGTCGGCCGCACCGGTGCCCTTACGCCCGTCGCCGAGCTCGAGCCCGTGACCGTCGGTGGAGTGGTCGTAAGCCGCGCCACTCTTCACAACGAGGACGAGATCGCGCGCAAGGACATCCGCGTGGGCGATACGGTCACGGTCCAGCGCGCCGGCGATGTCATCCCGCAGGTCGTAGCCGTCGTCGCCGAAAAACGGCCCTCCGGCGCCCTGCCCTACGTCTTTCCGGAGATCTGCCCCGAGTGCGGCAGTCTGGCCGTCAGAGAGGCCGGTGAGGCCGTCCGTCGATGCACCGCAGGTCTGATCTGCCCGGCCCAGGCGGTCGAGCGACTGGTTCACCTGGTGAGCCGGGATGCCTTCGACATAGACAACCTCGGGGACAGGCTGGTTCGTGCCCTCTGGGAGAAGAGTCTCCTACGTACCCCGGGAGACATCTTCCGCCTGCGCGAAGAGGACGGCTCCAAGGCCCCTCCCCTCTCCTCCTGGGAAGGCTGGGGGGAGCGCTCCGCCGGCCGGCTCTTCGATTCCATCGACTCACGACGAGAGGTCCCACTCGACCGGTTCATCTTCGCGCTCGGCATTCGCCAGATCGGACAGTCAACCGCGAAACTGCTCGCGCGCCACTACGGCAATGTCTCCACCTGGTGCGCTGGGATGATCGCCGCGGCCGATCGCTCCTCGGAATTCTATTCTGAGCTGCTCGGCATCGAGAGTATCGGACCGGCGGCCGCAGACGAGCTCATCGGTTTCTTTGAGGAGCCTCACAACCTCGATATCCTGGCGGATCTCACCGCCCAGGTGAGCGTAGTGGACTACGTCGCACCCGTCGCATCCGGCTCGCCTTTCGCCGGCAAGACCGTCGTTCTTACCGGAACGCTCAGCCGGATGGGGCGGAACGAGGCGAAGGCCAAGCTCGAAGCCCTCGGTGCGAAGGTCTCAGGAACGGTTTCGAAGAAGACCGACTTCCTGGTCGCCGGCGCCGAAGCCGGCTCCAAGCTCGCCAAGGCACGCGAGGCCGGCGTGACCGTGTTGAGCGAGGATGAATGGATGGGGATGATCGAGGACGCATAGCACACCCTCGGCGATCCCGGACCTGAGGAACGGCGCGTCCCTTCGGGGGCGCGCCGTCTTCGCGTTCAGACTATGGCTGCCAGACCGGCGGCCCATTCAGGCAGGCCGTCCAGCTTGCCTTTCGCGCGACGGAACGCGATGTCCTTGAGCACCATCCGCGCGAACCCCTCCCGCCAATCCGAGAGCCTGGCGTTGGGCACCCGGCACGCCTCGTTCGAAAGCGCCCAGTTCGCGCCGTAGGGGCGAACTTCATAGCCCCTGTTGGTCCCGAAGTGCCCGACACAGCGGTCGTCCAGCAGGATCGGAAGCTCAGGAGAAACGTCGAACTTGGACTTCACCGGTTCCCCAATCCGGAGCCGGCCCGCTACGCCATCCAGCCACCGACGGATCTCCACGTGCTTCCGGATGAACTCGTCACCGCTCTGGAACAGCCTGCCGAGTGACGCGTTCGAGATCTCCGCCAGAAGCAGTACCAACAGATCCATGAGCTCCCAAGATGCGTTCTCGAGCGACTCCCCATTCCAGAATCGAAGCTCGATATAGCCGCGATCAAGCTTATCGAAGTTCGCGGCGAACCGCTTCCCATAGCCGGCCATGCCATGGATCGTCTGATCCACCGATCTCGAAAGAATGGAGCCCGTCGGGTCTTCCCTTAAATGGGCCAGGATGGCTGGCGTCACCGCGTCGAGCTGAGGGCGGGCGTGCTCTGATTCGAATCTCCCGTTCCGGATCAGAACTGCCTCTTCGTCCACGGAAAATACGTAATTCCAGACGGTGAAGTCGAAGCTGCGCGTGTCTCGACGTCTGCTCACGTTGATGTGGAGACCGCACGTATCGTCCACCTGCGCGCCTATCTCTCTGCACGCCTTGCCAATGAGCCGAAGAAGTTGCTCCGCCTCTGTGAAAGGCAGTGGCGGGGTGATCACCTCGACACCGGCGCAGATGTCTTCCGAGAAGCTGAGGGGATCCAGGTCGTACTCTGGGACCACCGCGAAGAGCCCCCGGCGCCATCCGTTCCTCGGCGCCTTGAACGGACGCCCCGTAAGCGCTGTTAGCCTTTTGGCAACGTCACGACAAAACTCCGGCGTAGCCTCGTCGAGGGCGTCGCCACTATCGACGAGCGTCTCCCACTTCGGTATGCCCATGCTCCCGACGTGAATCTCAATCTCGAAGCCGACCTCCCAGTCATCATCGACTACGAACACGTCAGAATCGTCCGGATCATTCTTCAGCATCCCGCAATCCCGAGACGTAGTCGAAGAGCTCGTGCCGGCCGCCTTTCTTGAACTTGTCCCAGGCGAGCTCCGTCACCTCAGCCATCAGGACGGCCATCAGCTTGTTGTCTGAAAGCTTCAAAGCGGCCGCCATCTCGGCCAGCGCCAGGTTGTGCGCCGGAGAGATCCTGATCGTCTTCGAGATCTTCTTTGGGATTCCGTAAGGCGACGCGGGTGGCTCCGGGAGCTGTGCCCGGGCAGTCACCTGGCTGGTTTGGGTTCCCCCAATGGGCTCAGCCGCCGGCGCTACTTCAGCCAGTTGCGGAACCACCGCGGCCGCCGGTCCTTGCCTGACCATGGGCCCGGTGCCCTGCGCCGTCGGGTCCGACACTTCCGACACTTCCGACGCTACGCCGACGGGCGCGCGGGACAGTCCCGAGGGCTCCTTTGACAGGTCATCCGCATCCCGGAGCGAAGCCTCGATCGTCTCATCGGTGATCTCTCGGCCGGCGCGCTTCTGCTTCAGGAACGGCGGCAGGCCCTGCTTCTGTGCCTCGGCCATCACGCTACCTCCCTCGTTCGATTCCACTGTTCGGAGAACACGGCCTCGTACAAGCGCATAAACTCGGTTCGGATCTTCGGGTCGATGCGAGGCATGTCGAAGACGGTCTGCCCCGAGCTCAGCGCCCGGCGCAACGGGGCACGCTGGTGGATGATGACATCCAGATACCGGAACTCGGGAAACGCCTCCCTCACCCGGCTGATCTCCTTATGCTCGATAGTGAGCGGCGAGATGTTCGCGCCGAATATCGTCAGTTGGAGATCGGGATTGCGACCGGTTCCTCCGACGATGTCGTAGACCTCTGAGAGGTCTGCCAGCGCCCAAGTGTCGAAGGCCGACGGTGAGAGCGGGACGAACCACTGGTCCGCGGCGAGCATTGCGAAACGGAGTGCCGGATTGTCGGTCCCACCGACATCGACGATGACGTCGTCGTAGTCCCCCAGCTTGCTCTTGATTGTCTCCGTGAGCGCCTTCCCGGCCTCAACCAGCAGCTTGGAGTCCCGAGCGACCTTCGATTCGATGTACCGACTGTCAACATCCACAACGGGATTGATGCTATTAGCTACTCGGATCTGTCCCCAGCCATAGGCCGATCGCTGCCGATCAACGTCGATCAAACAGACCCGATGCCCTGCCATGGCCCGCATGACCGCGAGATGCACGGCCGTGGTGCTTTTCCCGCTACCGCCCTTGGTTCCACCGATAACCGTGATCATCTGGCCCTCATCAAGCTACGGTCCCGTCACTTTTCGTCAGCCACGTTCCGGCCCTGGCGCCTCGTTGCCTGCCTAATCCGCGCCGCGTTGAGCGCATTGAATTGTGCGAAGTCCGGCACTTAGCCCACCTTACTTAATGTGCCTTGTGAGCACAAGTCAGTGCGGGTCGGCTTAGGCGCAGCGCATAGCTCACATTGCCTCAAGCTGATCGCCCTGCCCAAAGCACTCGCCTTTCTCCGCCTCGCTCAGAGCAGCCCGCATTAGGCGATCAAGGCGAAGCGCCTAACTCTCTTCGCTCTGGTTCATCCAACTCACTTAAGCGGAAGCGCTTTGGCTTAGCCGACGCGCATAGCACAACCTGGCTCGCATAAGCCTAACCGATTCGTGCAACGCGATTCAAGCAATTCGGTTCGCTCAAGGCGTTCAACGCGGACTATCCGCTCCGGTTTATCCGACGCACCTCAGTCAGCACGCATCAAACACACCGGGTCATGCAACCTGAACGATGCGGCCTGTCCGGCCTATCCCGATAAACTGAAGAGAGCGGAGCGCTTCCGGTTATACGAACGGCCTCACGCACATCGATTAGGTCAGCGCGATCAACCCGGGCAACCCGAACCGTGTCGATTTATCCGCCCCGCATCCCTCGCGTCGCTCTATGCGCCTTGGGCAGAGCGAGTTGCTTTATGCGTTTTGCTTAATCATGTCTTTTCAATACGATGGCCAAATTACGCGCCGGCCCCACAAGCTCCTGGACGGTTCGGGACAGGGGGAGGGGGTCACCCAAACGCCTGGCATCTCCACAGCCGAAACGCTCCACGCCCGGAGATCTCATGCAGAACCCCTGCCTTCTCCAGGTCCTGGATCATCACCAGTGCATTCCGATGAGCAACTCGAAGCCGATCCCGAACATGTCCCGACGAGATCACAGGAAGCTCGGCCAGCAGATCAAGCAGGACCGGCACCTTGCTGTTGCTACGCCTCTTCGTCGCCACACGCGCCCGCGCACGATACCGCTGATCCTGGGATTCCAGCCGAAGCGGGCGCAGCGCAGGCTGCATCGCAACTTCGCGAAGCCGGCCATGGGCAGCCTCGATGGCGACCTCGTGCTCCTCTTCCTTCTTCATGAAGACGGCTGACCAGCCCGAAAACAGCTCCAGCCATTCGCGCTCCCCGGAGCCGATGCCGTTCCAGAAGGCAGGCGACTCCATCAAGAACATGCAGGGCAGGGGAGGGGCCCCGTTCACCAGGCCACACGCCCGGCGAACCAGCGCCGGCACCGTCAGTCGGGCGAACCACGGCCACCACAACGGCTTCGCCTTCCGCTCGATGAACTCACGGACTGCGCGGTTCTCCGCGTTCTCTCCGTCCTTCACCGGAGCCCGCGGCGCCTCCGGCCAAGCTGGAAGCCAATGCAGGCGATGCACTGCTCGCGCAACCCCCAAAAGCCCAGGATTGCTGGCAAGAACCTCGTCAATGACCTCCAGGGCCTCAACGACCGCGTCCTGACGGTCCAACTCGAACGGCTTCGGCTCGGCACCGGCGAACACCAGGTGCCAACGGCGGTGCACCTCCTCCACCCATGCTCGCGACCACGGCTGCATCTTACCCGGTCCCATCGCCTGAGTTGCCAATTCCTCTGGCTGGACGTCAACGTTCCCGCTCTCATCCAGGGCCTCTTTGGCGAGGGCCAGGTCCTGGCGAATTCTCGCAATCAGGTCTCTCGCATCTCCAGCAGCTCCGGCCGCGGGCTTAGGACTCCCAACCGAGAGGGCAGGGGACGCCGACGCCTTCCGATCAGATCCTTCGTCTTCCTCTACCACCCTCGGACGGACACCGGGCACCAAGCCCTCATCCAGATCCACCAGCAGCCGAACCAAGTCCGCTGCCTGCGTAGCTTCCGATCGCTGGTAGATGCCAACGTCAGCGGGACTGGCCAACGCAACCAGGAGATCGCGTTGATCAACCATCCAGCCGTCGAGCCGAGCTAGGGCAAGTGAAGACCGACGCGCCGCATCATGGCGGTATCGCAACCGCCGGCCCCGATCCCCTAAGGCCACGTCGAGCCGGGCCAACGACCGCTCGGCCGCTATGACATCAGCAATCGCGCTCATTCTGCCCACGACGCCACGTAGGCGTTGAAAATAAGCGGGATTGACGTGATTAGACAGCGCGTTCTTGATCCCTTCCTTCGATCGGACTCCCCGCAGCACCTCGCTTACCCACCATGCTGCCGGGTGCTAGCCTTCGCCCGCACGGAGGAGGGGGCTCAGATGCTGACGCGCGGACACTTCATCGGGGAGATCGTCGATGCTTTCAGCGACCTCGCCGGACAACTCGACACCCGCGGCCGGCTCGGCCTCACCGATCTCAACATCCACATCGAGAGCTTCCTGAAGACCTGCTTGAATCTCCTCTACGGCCTCGCGCTCGAGAACCTCAACGAAGAGCGCAGCAACGCACCTGGCCTGGATCTCGGCGATCGAACAAAGGGATGGGCCTTCCAGATCACCTCGCAGCGCTCGACCGCGAAGGTCAATGAGACGCTCCAAGCCATAACCGACGAACACCTCCAGGCATACAAGGGCAACATCCGCATCCTCATCGCCGGCCGCAAACAAACGCGCTATACGATTAGCTCGGATTTAAAGAACCGGGCCATATTTGCCGACACTGACATCTGGGACCTCGACGATCTTTGTCGGCGATGCATGGACCTGCCAATCGATACCCTTCAGACACTCTATCAGCACGTCCAGTCCGAGTTCGCGCGCGTCAAGATCGAGCTCGAGGTTCCGGACGACGAAGGCCGTTTCCCAACGTCCGTCGCCGACTTTGTCGAGGGAGTTGCTCAGCCCAAGCTATCTGATCTCCGGTCCCTCCATGCAACCCTACTGGAGGAGGGGTTGGTGTCGAGGCGCTCGGAAACCATCAAGTTGGTCACCGAGCTTTCCAACAATCTTTCCAGATTGCCGCGCATTACTCGTGATTTTCTTGCGGCAATGATTGCGCAGTCTGAAGAATCTGCGAGAGCCGGCGCCAATCTTACAATATTGGTCAACGTAGATATCTTCGATCGGTTCGTCCGATACCCCGACAAGGAGGGCGAACTTCGAATCCTTCGTGGTCTTGGATTCATCGATCTGTGCGACCCGGATGAGCCTGGCCTGAGCTATCATTGGCGGGTCTGGCTTCCGCCGATGAACTCCGAACAGGCCCACGTCATGCGCGAGTTCGCCGAAGAGCGCAACATCGGTCTCCAGCAATACCTAGTTAGCCTCGACTTCAGCGGCTTCTAATAGTTACAACCCATCCTTGGATCCCGAACCGAACTCCCGCTCGGGGTCGGAGGGTAGCCCTTTCAAGCCCCTCGAAGAACCTTCGATCTGGACTCGCTGCAAGTATGCCGCGATGCTCTCGGCTGGAGGGGTGTTTCGCCATGGCGCTCATGACTACCAGTGTCGTGAAGGCCTTCGGAGCGATCGGCATTCAGCTCGCCGTAGACCCGACCGGGTCGGCGCTCACAATCACGACAGCGCAGCAGGTCTGGGACCTGATCGTCGGCCGTCTCACGCCTGATGAGCAAGCCGAGGCCGGGCGCTTCGTCGAAGGTTTGGCGAAGGCCCTGGAAGAAGAGGTGCGGCGGTCCGCGCTCGACGAGCAACAGGTCGAGGCCCTGCTGGACCGCACGCGGTTGCTGCTGCAACGCTACAGTTTCGGCCGCTTCGATCTCGCAGCCTGGAACGGCAATGCGGCCCAGGCCGCAACCGCCATCCTGCGGCGAGCAGATCAGGATCTGCCGATGCTTCAAGATAACCAGAACCAATGGTGCGAGCGTTTCATAGGCGAGTATCTGTCACGGCTGCAGGCTGTGTCTGGGCTGCTGCTGACGGCCGAGCAGCGCTTCCGGGCGGAACTCGGCCGCAAAGACCTGGAGCTGCGCACCCGGGTCGCGGCGCTCGAGAGCTGGCTCGACGCGGTGGCCGAATGCGAGATCCTGACAACTAACCGAAGTCGTCTCGACCTCGGCACCTACCGGGAGATCGGCCCAAGCCACCTGTTGCGTGCCGAGTTCGAGATCGTGCCCTTCGCCGGTCGCGAGGTCGAGCAGCAGGGGCTGCATCGCTGGTGCGATGACGGGCCGCGCATCGACCTGCACGTCGTGCTCGGCGCCGGCGGCATGGGCAAGACCCGGTTACTTCAGAAGGTCGCCGCGGATCTTCGCTGTCAGTCCGAGCCATGGCGGGCGGGGTTCCTGCGCCGTGACACACCGCCCGACACCATCGAGCGGGCGCTTCGGGCGTTCGCGCGCAAGGACGACCGAATCCTAATCGTCATCGATTACGCCGAGGCCGACGTCGCCAGTGTCCAGGCCACGGTGCGGACCCTGAATGATCTGGTTACACACCACTCACGCAAGCGAGCGCGGATCGTGCTGCTGGCGCGCGGCCGGGGCGAATGGCTCGATACGCTGGCGGGTTCTGGTGATATGACGAAGCTGTTCCCCACCGGCACGATTCCCGAAGCCAGCATCACCGAACTGGCGCCCCTGTATCAAGACACCGCAGCGCGAACCGACCTGGGGCTGGTGGCGCGCGACTTGTTCGCCAACTACCTGCCGGATTACCCGACCGCGCCGCTGCCGCCGCTCGACAAGGAGTTGTTCGGATCGGCGCTGTACGTGCTCCTGGCCGCCTATGCCGCGGCCGAAGGCCACACGATCGCCGGCGGGCCGGACCTGCTTGCGTTCGTGGTCAACCGAGAGCTCGACTACTGGCGGCGTTGCACTGGAATAGACGCTCGCGAGCCGGTGCGGATGCTCGAAGAGCCGGGTGCCCTGGTCACACTGATGGGAGAGGTGGCACGACCTGACGCCGGCCGGTTGTTCCGCGGTTTCGAACGGCTGATGGCGTCGGGCAGAGCAGCCGTGCTGGCGGACGTGTTGCAGCATCTCTACCCAGTGCCGGAATCGGCCGGCGTCTTCACCGGTATGAAGCCCGACATCCTCGGCGAGCACTTGGTGCGCCGGGTGACAGAGCGCTATGGGCTGTCGGGAACCCTGGACCAAATCTACGGGGAGCACGGAGAGTTGGCGCAGCGGCGGCACGCCGCCTTGGTGCTGGCGCGCATTGAAGATGCCGGCGGTGGCGTGCTCGACAGCCTAGCGTCGGACTTGGCTCGCCACCCGGAAGGTTTCCTGGTAGCGGCCATCAACCAGGCGGCCCAGTCCTCACCGGCCATGGCTCGGTTTGTGACGACGTTCTGGGGCCGGGTCGGAACCTACAATCTAGCAAGGGTGGTCGAACGCCATCTCCCCAGGCCCTCGATTGCCCTGGGCCGTCTTTCGGCGGATGTGCTGCAGACTATGCACGCCCACATCATGACCATCGATACAGCCGACACCGCGATCCTGATCGAGCAAGCGCGTATCGCAAATAAGTTGGCAATCAGTCTGAGAGACGTGGGGCAGCGCGCCGGGGCCTTGGCCCCGGCACGGAAGGCCGTCGAAATCCACCGTCGCCTCGTGGCCGACAACCCGGGCAACTCGAGCGCCCACGTACTGACCCTCACAAGCTCGCTAGACAACCTGGCGGGCACGCTGAGCGAGATCGGACTACACGCCGAGGCACTGGCCCCGGCGCAGGAGAACGTGGAGTTCTATCGTCGCCTCGCGGTGGACCTCCCAGACGCCTGCGCGCCCCTTCTTGCCGGAGCGCTCAGCACCTTGGCCATCATCTTGGGCGAGGTCGGGCGGCACGCCGAAGCACTGGTCCCGGCGCAAGAGGCCGCGGCGCTCTACCACCGTCTCGCGGATGACGACCCCGAGGAATACACGTCGTATCTCGCCAATGCGATCCACATCTTGGCAATCAGGCTGAGTGCGGTCGGGCGGCACGCCGAGGCGCTGAACCCGGCGCAAGAGGCAGCGGAGCTCTACCGTCGCCTCGCAGGCGATAACCCAGACGTCCACGCGCCCAGTCTCCCTCTTGCTCTCAACACACTGGCAATCAGTCTGAGCAAGGTCGGGCGGCACGCCGAGGCGCTGGCCCCGACGCAAGAGGCCGCAGAACTCTACCGTCGCCTCGCGGGTCACAATCCGGACGCCTACGACCCTGATCTCGCCATGTCACTCAACACCTTGGCTGTCACTTTCAGTGAGGTCGGGCTGCACGCCGAGGCGCTGGCCCCGGCGCAGGAGACCGCAGAACTCTACCGTCGCTTAGCGGGTGACAACCCGGGCGCCTACGCTCCAGCTTTCGCCATGGCTCTCTACAACTTAGTACTCAGGCTCAGCGCAGTCGGGCGGCGCGCCGAGGCGCTGGCCCCGGCGCAGGAGGTCGCGGAGATCTACCGTCGCCTCGCAGTAGACAATCCAGGCCGCCACACTCCGTCTCTCGCCATGGCGCTCAACGCATTGGCGGTCACGTTGAGCGCGGTCCGGCGGAGGACCGACGCGCTGGCCCCGGCGCAGGAGGCCGCTGAGCTCTACCGTCGCCTCGCAGTCGACGACCCGGGCGGATTCACTCCGGCTCTCGCCAATGCACTTAATAACCTGGCAGACAGGATGAGCGAGGTCGGACGGCACGCCGAGGCGCTGACTCCGGCGCAGGAAGCCGCTGAACTCTACCGTCGCCTCGAAAGCGACAACCCCGGCGGCTACAGTCCGGCTCTCGCCAATGTACTCAATAATCTGGCGAACAAGCTGAGCAAGGTCGGACGGCACGCCGAGGCGCTGGCCCCCGGGCAAGAGACCGCGGAGCTCTACCGTCGCCTCGCGGCCGGCAACCCGGGAGCCCACGCGTTCGATCTCGCCACTGCGCTCTTCACTTTGGCTGCCTCGTTGAGCGAGGTCGGGCGGCACGCCGAGGCACTGGCCCCGACCCAGGAGGCCGCGGAACTCTACCGTCGCCTTGCGGTCAACTCTCACGCATACGCGCCGCTCCTCGCCGATGCGCTCTATACCTTGGCCGTCACGTTAAGCAAAGTCGGGCGGCACTCTGAGGCGCTGGCCCCGGCGCAGGAGGCCGTCGATGTCCGCCGTCGCCTCGCGGCCGGCAACCCCGGAGCCCACGCGCCCGATCTCGCCGACGCGCTCCACAACCTTGCGATTAGGCTGGGCGCAGCCGGACAGCACGCCGACGCGCTGGTCCCGGCGCAGGAAGCCGTAGAACTCAACCGTAGCCTCTCACTCGACAACCAGAGTGCCCGCGCGCCCAATCTCGCCAGCGCGCTCCACAGCCTGGCAATCAGGCTGGGCGAGGTCGAGCGGCACGCCGAGGCGCTGGCCCCGGCGCAGGAGGCCGCAGAACTCTACCGTCGCCTCGCGGGTGACTACCCAGACACATACGCGTCGATTCTCGCCGATGCACTCAAGACCCTGGCGAACTGCCTGCGAGTAGACGGCTCGGCTGCTGCCATTGAGCAGAGGGCCCAGAGTCTGGGCTTCGCCCGGCCTCCCAGGGGCTACGACACAAAAGTGATCATCACGTACCGAGGCGTGCGATTGTAGCTGCCGGTTGTCATGGAAATCACCATACGCCGCCGACCGACCGACCCGAATGCCTCTGGCCAACAAGAGGACGCATGGGATTTCATTCGAGGTGGCGTGAATCGGCTTCGAGGACGTCTTCGCACTGATGGAGCCGAACCTTAACGTTGGTGAGCGGCGGTGGCACACCATCGGAGCGCCTGAGCACCTACAGTGACGCTGTCTGTTTGAGATCCACGAAGATAGCGCGCCGCTCGGTATCAAACCGGCATTCCACTTCCGATACCGAGCATTAGATTTTCAACAATAGTTCTCGAGCGCACCACCGTCTCGCCTAAGCCCCTCGATCCTGCCCAACGCGCCGTCGCCGGCAAGCCATGGCTATGCGCCGTGCGCTTCGGGGTCGATTGCACGTCCTATCTCGTTGGCATCAGGGGATTATGATGTTAGTGCCGTATGGCATCCGTACGAGAGGGCTCGGATTTGCCCTGAAATCAGGGTCGGACGAGTTTTCTCCTTGGCAGTCCCGATCCCGCGGCAGGAGGTAGCCATCTAGCGCTGGCGCAACTGATTTTGCAGTAGCCGGGCGGCCGATCGCACGTGAGGCTTTGCCGCGGTTCCGTCCTCTCATCCGCGGCGAGCCCGGAAGTCGAGTTCACCCCGAACCAGGGGCGCCGGGCCGGCTCCCACGCATTTGCGTTGGTCCTCAACCGTCCGGATGACGACTAGCGCAGCTTCTGAATTTTAACCCGAGGATCCGTCCGCGGCTGACCCTCGACACCGATGATCCAGATGCGTACAGAGAAGGGTAGGGGAGCGCCGAAGGCACCAGATGGTGAAGGGACATCAGCCGACTTCTGGAGCGCTACGCGTCTTCGATGCTCGTGCCCGGACGTTTCTTGGGCCGCCCAGCCGAATAATCTCGCGGTTCGACTATCTCGACGCATCGGCAAGTCCCGAGGCCGGCAGGGTGAGAACCGCCGTGGAACTGATGTTTTCCCGCTATCCCGGGCACGGCCACCGCCAGCTTCGCGATCGCCTACGCTCGAGGGACAGTATCTCGCACCTGAGCGCATTCTTCGAGCTGGTGGTCCACGAGTTGATCATTCGAACCGGAGCCAGCATCCTCGCCATCGAGCCCGAGATCGAGGGCACCAACCGCTCGCCGGACTTCCTCGCGCAGGATCAGCACGGCCGGCGCTTCTACGTCGAGGCGACTCTAGCAACCGGGCAGAGTAAGCGGGAGGCCTCCGCGGAGAAGCTCTGGCGGCAAGCGCTCCAATCGATCGACGAGGTCCAGTCACCAGACTTCTTCCTCAGCCTGGAAAGGTCCGGCACCCCGACGGCTCCGATCGATGGCAAGAGCCTCCGGCGTCGTGTCGAAGCATGGCTAGGGACGCTGAACTACCAAGCCGTCACCAAAGCCTGGGAGGAAGGCGGCGACCTGGACACCTTCCTTGACAAAGTGAGCGGGGTCACCGTCCGCCTGACGCCCGTACCGCGCAAGGCCACCCAAGGTTCCAGCGTCCGCACACGCTCGATCGCCGCGGGGATCGAGTACTGGGAAGGCGAGGCGGTTGGACCAATTCGGTCCGCCATCATAGGGAAGGCGGGCAGGTACGGCGATCTCGGGCTTCCCTACATCGTGGCGGTCAACGCCCTGTATGAAGCCGCCGAGGAAGACCTGGCCGAGGACGCACTGTTCGGGATTCCCGGAAGCGGCATCAGTCTCACCAACGGCGCGTGGAGATCCGCTCGCAGGCCCACCAACACACGCCTGAGCGGCGTGCTATCGACAGAGCGACTCGACCCCTGGAGCCTCGGGTACCGGGAAATCAGGCTGTTCGAAAATCCCTGGGCTCGCTATCCGCTGAACGGCGTCTCCCTCGGTGTCGATCGACTGAAAGTGGAGGGGAGGGAACTCGTACGTCACGAAGGACAGCGCTTGCATCAAATCCTGGGCCTGCCTGCCGATTGGCCAGGATAGCCGAGGACCGACAGCCCGGGCCGGCCGCCGTTATTGTCAGCGAATGTCCTCGGGCTGACTGCGCTTCACCTGGTCCATGGTGCAATCGGACGGATCTTTGTCGTCGCGAAACCGGATGAGCCGAGAACCATGGCGGAAGCGACCTCCTTCGATATGGTCGGCGCTCACCTCGGCGACCACGACAGGCCTCAGCGGCACAATCCTGCGAGCTTTCGCTGACCATCGGCTGACGCCGGCGGGCGCCCGACCGGTAAATCCCTCGCCACCGAACAGGGGCTCCAGGACCTCGGCCATTTCCTCAGCGTGCTCGCCGGCCCCGGCGCGGCCGACATAGTTCAACTTGCCCTCATCGTCGTAGAGCCCTAGGAGCAAGAAATCCACCGCGCGGCCGCTCGGTCGCAGGTAGAGACCTCCTACGACGCAATCCACTGACCGCCACACCTTGAACTTGACCATGGCGCGCTTGCCGGGCCGGTACTGCCTGTCCAGACGCTTGGCTACAACACCGTCCAAGCCAGACTTGCCGATCCAGCGACGTGCCGTGGCTGCCGACCGCGTGGTGCGGGAAACCTGGATCTGGGCGCCCGTGCGGTTAGTGCCGAAGAGCTCCTCCAGGGCCTGCCTTCGGGCGGCGAACGGCTCGCCCAGCAGCGATCGCCCATCAGAAGCAGCCAGCAGATCGAAGGCGAGCAGCGTCGCAGGATGCTCCAGCGCCAGGCGAGCCACCCGAGAGGCCGCCGGATGAAGGCGCAGCTGCAACACATCGAAGGGCTGCCCCAGGATCACCAGCTCGCTGTCGATGACAAAGCGCCTGGTCGGCAGCGACAGAAGGCAATCCACGACCTCGGGGAAATATCGATCCAGGGGCCGGCCGGTTCGGCTTTGAAGCCTGACCGCGTCCTCCGCCCTAAAGGCGACGCACCGAAAGCCGTCGTACTTCGGTTCGTACATCCACTGCGGGCCCGTCGGAAGCTCGTCCCTGGCCTCGGCCTCCATAGGCTCCAGGCCGAGAGGCACCTCCAGGCCAGGTAGCGTCAGCTTGGATGAGAGCCGTCTCGCCATGCAACAGGAAGTCGGATGGCGCGATAGGGTTGCGACCGGCCCATCCGCTCTGGCATCAACCCGGCCGGCCGCCGACCATGCTACTTCCGGCCCTGCCTCTGCGCAGTATGCGCTTCTGGTCTTCACGCCGAGAATGATAGCACGAGACGATAGTGTCGCCGGCGACGATGAACTTCCAACCAGCCAGCCTCTCCAGGCGGGCAATCTCTCGTTTCCGCCGGTCCACTTCCCGGCGGACATCCGCATCGGTGAGAAGATAGGCACCAGGCTCGACCTGTGTGGCGGCACCGATCAGCAGCTCCACCTCTTCAGACCTCCGGCCCCGTTGGCGCATCCTCACCCGGGCATGATCGCTGAGACGATACTCAACCATCGCCGGCCTCCTCGTCCCCGAGTAGATCTCCAAGATCGATATCGAACAACAGATCGTACCGGCGGCGGTCTTCCTCGGGCACATGGCCCGCCAGCCATGATATCCGCTCGACCCGAGCATCATCGCCGCGGAGATGGACTGGAATGTCGGCGATGTTCACGAGGCCGCTCAACAGCGCGCGCTCGGCCCACATGTCCTTTCCGGTGATCGCATCAAGATCCGCACCGGCGATGCGGTAACCAGGCGCCCGACCACCCATGTTCCAAAGCTCCCGGCCCGCTTCGATTTCGATCGCGTCACGATCGCCGATGGCCGCCGCAAGCTGCCGTAGGTAATCGGCAAACGGATTGTACCGAGACCGGTCAAACTCGACCGACATGGGTTCCACCCCAACCCTGTCGCCGAAGAGATCCTTCGCTTCAAGCGAATGCTGTTCCTCCGCAAGGCCGGTTTCCACGGTCACGAGGGGATAGGCGAACGCCAAGTGACCGGCGCGCCGCTCCAGAGCCTCGAACTGCTCGGCAGCTGCCGACAGCTCATCGAGCATCTGGCGTCGCCAGTCGAGCGAACCTTCAGCCAGCAGGCCGAAGAAGAGAGGCGCCATCTCGAAGATCCACTCGCGCGGCACCCCGTACTTGTGTTCGACCATCCGGTATGCCAACGCCGTCTCCGGACTGAGAACCGCGGCGACCCGCTGATAGCCGGCGGACTGCAAGGCAGTATCCCGATCTGCGCCCGGTTCCGACGCAAGCACCTCTACATCCACCTTCAGGGCTCGCGCCAACGCCGGCGCCGTGTTTCGGTTGCTAAGGACCGGCACGCCGGATTTACGCTGCGCCTCGATGCGTGCAACGGTCCGCTTGGAAACCCGCGCGAGCTCTGCCAGGTCCTGCTGCGACAGCTTTCTCGCCTTACGGAGCTCGTACAAGGTTTGTGGATGGATCTGCATTTCGGTGCCCTCTTGTTGAACGAAGGCACTTTAGCACCGCGGATTGACGCCATCTGTAGACAATCACGATGCAATCAGAGCAGATGGCGACATGGAACAATCGCGCTCAGATGACCGCATCAGCCCGCATGGCGAAGTAGGCGGTGATCCTCGGCGCGGTCGCCGAGTTCGAGCGCTCGCTGATCCGCGAACGCACAAAGGCCGGCGTTCGCGAGGCGAGGGCGGCCGGCAGAATGCCCGGTAACCCGGGCCTTGTCGCCAAAGACCCCGCGGCGCGCCGGCGTATCGCCACCGCGCGATCCGATCGCATCAGCGAAAAGGTCGCTCTCGGCGCCGAGGAGTTCCTGCCGGTCGTCAGGAAGCTGCGGCCGGCACACCCGTGGGATCGCATCGTCGACGTGCTCAACGCTGCCGGCCGGAGGCGCCCTGGCAAAGCGCAATCACAATGGACCCGCGACGCTCTCATCCGAGCCGTCCGGCGCCTGGTCGCGGACGGGCTTGCCGAACCGCACCTTCTGCAGTCCGCGCCGCGCCGATCCAAGAAGGCCGTCGCTCAGAGGCAGCGACTGATCGAGCTCGTAGCGGCGATCCATGGCGCCGCCGGCGACAGAGCGCCGACACTCGCTCAGATCGGCACTCAACTCGAGCGCCAGGGTCACCGCACTCTGACCGGCGCTCGATCCTGGGCTTCCTCCAGCGTCAAGGCCCTGCTCGATGAAGCGCGGGAGCGGGGCCTGGTCGGCAGTTCAATACCTTCCGGTCCGGCCCCGGCAGAATCCACGTCTCGCTGATTCATGCGAATACGAGCGACCAGAAATCTCACTGTAAGCCAGCAAGCCATTGAAAATAGGAACATGACACTCGACATAATCAGGCCGACGAATTTGACTACGTGACTGATTTCAGAGCGAGACGCGCCCTCAAGACTCAATCGACACTCGTTCAGATATTGGTCACCCGCTTGGAACGGAGATCACATTGTGTCCACACCAGCGCGAGCCGCATCGAACTTTCGGCACAGACAAAACGGTGACGTATTCACGGGTATCCATTCAAGATATTGCACACGCGGTGGGACTTTCAGTTACAGCCGTCTCCAAGGCCTTGCGCGGTGAATCGGGTGTTGGCAAGGATACACGCGATCGCATCAGGGACGTAGCGGATCGTTTAGGATACGTAAATCCACCTCCGGGCTTGCCCTTGTCGATTCCACGGACCTACAAGGCGCAGTTCATCCTTCCGTACGATCCAGTTACCCACCCGGGCGTCATCCACCAGGAGGTATTGGACGGGGCGGCGTCGGTGCTGTCGGAGCACGGCTACACCATCGACCTCGTTTACAGATCCAGCCTGACCAGGCGACGCCAAACCATCGAGGAGGCGCTTCAGTCGGAAGCTGTCGATGGAAGCCTCCTGCTGGCGATGCGCGGCAGCGATATCCAAGATGTGCCAAGGCGCTTGGAACGACCTGTCGTCGTGGTGAACATCGAGCCAGAATGGGAAGCTGATTGCGTCGTCATCGACGACCGCGGCGGCGCCGTCACCGCCACCAGTCACCTCATCAACAGCGGGCACCGCATCATCGGCCACGTGGCCGGCCCTCCGGATGTGAGCTCAAATGCTCTGCGAAGGCTTGGATATGACGATGCGATGCGAACCCGTGACATGCTTCCAGAGCCGGATCTCGTTGAGATCGCCGAGCCAACCGTCCCCGGGGGCTACCGCGCGACGTCCGCACTGCTGCACAGGAGACCGGACATCACTGCGATCTTCTGCGGCCGGGACATGATGGCAGTCGGCGCCATCCGAGCGCTCAACGAGGCCGGACTGCGAGTACCTCAGGATGTCTCCATCGTCGGCTTCGACGACGACATTTTCGCAGCCTTGCATATGCCGGCACTGACGACCGTACGCAAACCCAGGCGGCTGATGGGCGAGAAGGCCGGACAGGTCCTGCTCAACCGTTTCGGACGGTCGGGAAGGTCTAGGCCACGAAAAACCGTCATTCGAACCCAGCTCGTGAAGCGCGACACTGTAGCAACTATTCGAACTCGCTGACCGTCGCCTGGTGGAGATGGCCACCCCGGTCAGACCTTCTCCAGAGTAACACTCCGGACCCATATTGCTGTGGTGATCGCTTCATGACGACCTGGCATAAGGGACCCAACCGCATGCTCTTCACCCGCCGCTCTGTCCTCCTGGCCGGTCCGATGGTGGCTGCCGCATTGATCGTCGGGACCCGCAGTACCGCGGCGAGAGAAAAAAGCGCCTGGCTTCATGCCTGCTCTCTTCGGTTCCAACAACGGGCGTTGATGCCGCCGGCGGAGGCTCACCGGCTTGCAGAGGTCTGCCTCGAGGTCGTTCGCGAAGTCGAAGGGATCACCAATGATCGGCTTCCCGAAATGTCCGGCCTAGAGGCGGCCGACGAAGAGCTGGGTTACTGGCATCCGTAAATCCGGATGGTGCCGGCACTGAGCCGTCCACGAAGAGCCAAACCGGCCCAGCGAGCCTCAGATCAGTCGTCGTAGGTCTCGCCGTTCCTCACTCCCCAGATCCGATCCTCTTCGATCCAGGCAACCGCGCCCGAGGCACTCAGCCGACACCAGGACGCGACGCAACTCTCCAGCGGAGCGATATGGCCGGCCTTGGCGCGTGCGGTTACAGCGGCGGTCCCCACCGGCTCTCCTCGAAGCTCCTCGTCTTGCCGCAGGATAACAGCGCGTGAGCCTGCCAGGAGGCTCTCGTGGACCCACCCTTCATCGCCATCGACGTCCCGAACCATCCTCCAGGTACCGAACTCCTCGATGATCTCCACCGGGAGCCCCTTGCGCCTGTAGATCCAGACGATCGGGTACCGCACGCCCGGACCGGTCCGCAGATTGACCTCAGCCGAGCGCAGGGTCACGAAGCGGGGCAGGGGATAGCCAGTCACCCGTCCGACGGCGGAGCGGTCGCCCGCATCCTCGGTCGTCGCAGCATGCGACACAGTTCCGACCGAAACGACGAGGCCCAAGAACAGCCATCCCAGCGATCTCCACGACAAGACGCCCCCCATCGTATCTCGACTTCCTGCTGTTGACCGCGCCGTCAAAAGGCGCTTCCTGACCCATCAATGTAGGCCGTTTCCACGGCCGATGTAAAACGGGTGCTTCATCCAGGCACGGTTTTTCGGCTCCGCGACGGCCGATGACCAGAGAAATGTGCCGAAGAACCGCCAAATTCATCAGCCAACATTCGTCGGCCGGTCCTCGCAAAACTATATCTCCAAGTATATTCGCAAGGACCTTCGGACCCGATGAAGCACCTCGTCATTCTGGCTGCCACTCTCTTGGCCTTGGCTTCCACCGCGCTGCCAGTCGCGGCCGCGGACACGTCCGCCTGCAGCCGCTACATCCAGAGAGCTGAAGCAGCCAACGGGATTCCAGCAGGATTGCTGCTGTCCATTGCATTCGCAGAGTCCAGCTATCGAGGCTCTCCATGGCCCTGGACCCTGAACATCGGCGGCGCAGGCCGTTATCTGGATAGCAAGAACGAAGCGATCTCCTTGCTCACGGACGCCAAGGGAAATCTGAAGAGCAATGTCGACGTAGGGTGCATGCAGATCAACACTCTCTACCACGGGCGCCAGTTCGACAGCGCGCAGAGCATGCTCGATCCGGAAACAAACGTTCGATACGGTGCACGCTTCCTCAAGGAGCTCAAGGACTCCCATGGCAGTTGGATCGAAGCCGTCGGCCGATACCACGCCAGCAAGCCGGAGGCGCAACGATCCTACATCTGCCGCGTCCTTCATCATCGTATCCGGCTGGGATTCCAGGCTCGCAACCTGCACGTCAATCAACTATGTGCCGGAATAAATCGAAAACTTCTTGTGAAGGGATGAGTTCGGCATTCTATATTCATCAGGACCGCAGACGAAAATGCCCTTCTCCTGATGTATTGAAAGATTCAATCGAAAGGACCCATCCGTGTCAAAGACCGATTTCATCGACGCCATTGCGGCCAAGACCGGGCTGCCGAAGAACAAGGTTCTGGAACTTCACACTGCCTTCGTCGCGACGATCAACGAGAGCCTGCAGCGCGACGGCAAGGTTCGCGTGAGCGGCCTCGGCACGTTCGAGCTCAAGAACGTCCCGTCTCGCACCGGGCGCAACCCCCGCACCGGCAATCCGATCGAGATCGAGGCCGGCAACCGTGTCTGCTTCCGCGGCGCGTCGGCGCTGAAGAAGTCCGTCGCCTGATCCACGGTCTATCATGTCGCAAGGCTCCGCCGCTGGCTTGCGCTAGGCGGCGGACCTTAGCCTTAGATACGCGAGATAGTCCCGGCGCTTCACCGAATGTGGAAGCTGACCAAGCCGCCTCAGCCGGACAGCCGTAACGGCTGTCTCTCCATACTCCTTTGTCAGGATCTTCCTGGTAATCTGCGAGTCGTCGTAGAACGCGATCTTGTTGAGTGCGTCCAGAACGTTCTTTGCCAGGTTGTCGACATCGGGCCGCTCAGTGGGCGCGATCGCGCCCGCCAGAGCGGCCTCGCGCTTCCACTTCGGCCATGACCTGGGCACTGCGATTACGAACTGGATGGTCGCTTCGACGGGGCCGCTCATCGGGACATAGCCTTCCATCGCACACCGCCCCGCACCGGTCACCTGATCTGCATAGGTCTTCGTTCTCTTCGGTGTATAAGCCCGGCGCTTGCCGTGATTGGTGACGACCCGGGCACGTTCCTTCGGGACGGCCGCGCCCTCGATGGTAAAGGCGAGCTCCGCAGGCTGAACGCCCCGTGCCAGCCGCCTGGGAGTGGACCGCGGTCGAGCGGTCGCTGGGCGCTGCCGATGAATGCCGGGGGTCTGCACTGGATCCGGAAACGGGCGGCTTCTAATGGAGCCTGGAGACATCCTCGTGACGGCCTGGGGCATCGAGGCCGAGGTCGCTGACGGATGAGGCGCCTGACGCGACGAGTTCCTCAGCTTCTGAAGACGCTTAGCCTGTTCGGCAGTGATGCGCATGTGCATATGTTCTTGTTTTGTTCGCCCCCACTATATGGGATCCCACTCGCATTTCCAGCGACAAAATTGACCACCGCGCCCGCTTCTGTGGTAATTGTGGCCCCAGCGCGATGCGCTCAATGTCTTGAATGCTTTACAAACACCTGCCATATTGGGTGCGCTCCTATTCTTGCATAACGGCCGGCAGTCCATTTCCGGCGCGCTGCTAGTGCGTCGCACGGCTCTGATCACTGGAAGGATCGAATGTCTAAAATTCCGCGCGAGAAGTGGCCTGAGATCTACAATCTCGCCAAGAGTGGAGAAGCGCTGAGTGTGCTGTCTTGGAGATACGCCGCGAGCCGGGGAACCATTAGTTCCGTAATCAAGAAGTACGAAGCTGATCTGAGCGCTCAAGGACAGGAGCAGGAAGAGAGCGGGGAGGGGGCCAGCCAAGGTCAGGCCAAGGGTGCTGGAGCCGCACCGAAAGTACCCGAGATCGCCCCATCATCTCATGAAGCATTGTCCCGCGCGCCAACGGATAAGCCCGTACGGGCAGCACCGAAGAAGGCGCCCAAGGCGGGCATCGCGGATGCCTCCCCCGCCGGCCCATCCACCCACACGGGGCCTCGCCGGCAAACGCAAGCGTCGCCTTCTCCTCTACGGAGCGAACCCGATACGGGTCCAGCCCGCAGCCAAGAGAACCCTTCGCCGGCGACGCCTGCCGAGGCGGCTTCCGAGCACGGCGCCGGTCTTGGCCGAACCACCGCTCGGTTGTCGGCATCAAACGAGGCCACCACCTCCAACAACGTTACTCGACCCGCAAAGCCGCATGGACAGCAGCCGCCGGAGATTGCCACGTCAACCGCGGTGAACGCTGGCGCACGGGACGAGGCGGGCGAGAAGGGAGGGGCACCTACCGCAGCCCCAGTCCAGAATACTACGCCGATCATCGGTCCGCAGCCGGCCGCTGCATCAGACACCCCCCCGGAAAGCAAGGCGCCACAGGTCCGATCCAGCCGCGGCATTCTCGCCATCACGCCCGAGCCGGCACCGGCCAGACCCGATGCTGCCAGCCAGGACGGCCAATCCTCTCAGAAGCGCCCGTACCGGGAGACTCTGACGATGTCGGGCCTCAAGGGGCAGGACCGCACTGTCGACGTCGTTCGAAATCCCCCAGGGGGCCTGGGTGGCAGCTCTCGCGATTCAAAGTTCGCTGCCGCCGAGGCAGCGCTCTTCAAGCCTAGCGCCCTGACCCGGGTAAACCACGACCAGGCGCCGGAACGCCTTAGTAGCGGCGCGCCTCGCGCTGACACCAGGGCCCTTCTCGATGCAGCCAACCAAACTTCCACCCACTACCGCACCTGGATGGTATCACAGAGCCCGACCTCCAAACGTCAAGCTCGAGACTCGATCCACCAGATGCGCGGCATCCTGGCGAAAATGGAGAACGATCTCGTCCGGTCCTGATGCCGGCAGATAGCTTCGTCCTTGTCCGCAGCATTCAACCTGGCCGATCGCCCGTTAACCACTCACTACGGAATAATAGACTCGCCGATTCATCGTAATTTCTCCGGACACTGCCTAGCGTGCAGCCTTCTTCGTCCAGGAATACGTACACCGCGCGATCAGCTGAACCGTATTACTGCGCGTATAGGTTAACGGTGCATTCTCGGCTGACGCGAATTCGAGGCACTCTGCCGCACCAACGCCAATTCACGTTGCGCTCTATCTGAGCATGATGTATACGCGCTGCGGCGATTTTCATTCCCGATGCCGCAAGGAATACGGCGCATCTCTGGAGACGATCAATATCGGGCTCTTCATCGACAAGACGAAGAGTGCAGTTGCAGTGCGGACTTGAGTTGGATCTGCCGAACTGACGGTCTGCGTTGACCAACCGGATGAAGCTTAAACGGCTCCAATGGAGGACCATGTGGACGGTGCGCAATATAGCCACGGCCGGTTGACTTCGGCCGAAGCCTGGTCGCTCGGCGGCCTCGGTCACGATGGTGATCGCGGATGGATCTTTGCCGAAGGGAGCACGACGCCACTCGGCGTACCCCTTCTTGTCCTGAAGAATCTCCGGATCGCGAATGGCACCACCGTGTCCGGCGCGACGCTCGACCGGATTATCCTGCACCAAACGGCAGCAGCGCGCCGGCGACGATAGACGCACGCAACGGCACTGCCACCAGCAAAGCTCAGCGACCTCGCGTCGTCGAGGCCGGCCGCCGTGGACGGCCGCTTGCCGTTATGACCCAGGGTATTGCAACTTGGCTGATGCCACACCCTCCCCAAAATCCTCCGCGGCTTTGAGCTCGATCTCCGTTTCCCCTCCTATTCGGTATGTGAATACCATTCCAACGCGCAGCTTCTCTGCTTTTCACCGCAATTGATAAAAAGTTCGGCGGCCCCTGGGGGTACAGCGATCAGGCTCCGCTTAATCGATTCGAGGCGGCACCTGTCCACTGCGCAGCATTATTGGCAATCCTTTGAGACACTTGGCTTGCCAAGGCGAAACCGATACTCGCGGCATCGTTAAGTATCGTTAACGGCGATTAACCATCTATCTCCCGAAACTCCTTGAAGCCATTGATTTTTTTTGCTTCCGTCACTCACGCGCTCGTTGTATGAAGGCCGGGTGATCGACGAGCCTCCAGCTCCGGGCCGATACCAGACCCAAGCTGACGCGGCCTGACACGGGATCGCTAGAGAAAACTAGCCTGGATAAGGGGCCAGGATGACCCGAAACGTGTTTCTGTCCTCGCTCGAAGTCGTGACACAGAAGGTCACTGAGCTTCTCGCTTTCGCGCCGGAAGGCTCCGAAAGTGTCCGCAGCATCTGCCGATCGGCTATCGTCGAGGTTGCCCGTCGGGTTGAAGATATCATGCTCCACGACGCTGTCCGTCAGATCTGCCTCGCCCAGGCGCTGGGCGACGACGAATCAACGTCCCTGGCCAAATCCCTTCTGACCGAGCGCCCTCCGTTGCTACGGCAAATGCGCTACCACGCCGAGGAGGACATTGCTCAGGCTCTTCGCCGAGCATACAGGCAGACGTTGAGCCCAGGTGGCAAGTCCGTAGAGAATGACACCGCCCGGGCTGCCCCCGCGATCAGGATCACGGCCGAGCAGGGGGGTGGCGAAAAGATCGTTCCCGTGTGGTGCTTGTCCGCTCTCTTCCTGTTGGTCCGCGAGCGCTTGGCAGAGACGCTCCGCCAACGCTACAGCGTGAACTCGCACCTGGCCCAGCAATTCGCCCGTAGCGCCAGCCAATCGATCGTCCTTGAGTTTGCCCGCGCTGCGCCCGGGCGAATGACAGGAAATGCGCTGGTTCGAAATCTCAGTCTTCAAGGGCTTCTAGACGCCAGGTTGCTAGCGCACGCGATCGTCCGCGGCCAGTTCCAGGTTTTTCACGAGGCCATGTCTCTGCTGTCCGGAGTGCCACGCGACGAGGTCGAGCGGCAGTTTGCCGACGAACATGACGGCGCCCGCAGGGAGCTCCTCGGTGGCGTGATGTCGCCTCAGTTCGCGCTGCTTCTCTTGCATGCGTGGGAAGCGGCGCGAAAGAACCACCACCTTCTACGCTCCACCGATCGCAGCGAGTTCATGGCCGCTACGATTTCCGAGCTCAATCGGTTTCTGATCGCCAGCGACCAGATCGAGCCAGAGGTGCACGACATCGTCCTAAACCTTCACGATGCCGAGATCGTCGAGTTCGTCCTGCCCAAGCTTCCGTCCAAAGCCGAGATCATCGCCTTCCCATCTGCAGCCAGCTGGAAGCCCAGCAATAAGGCCGCTGAGGCCATATAGCGTCTGATTGTCCGGTGCGGAATCCGGCACGAGCCGGCCGGGTTTCCGATCGTCATGTCCCAAACAGGGTAGGGTAGGGCGACGGCCCAGCTCTCGGCAGGCCATCAGTCCGCATCAGTCTGTCCGGTCCCAGTTGGCCGCGGGAGCTCAGCGCCGCGGCCATTGCGACGAGCCTGGTCACCCTCGAAGAAGGCGGCAACGGTGCTGTAGCCGGCCAGCTCCTGCTCGAAGTACTTCGCTGTCGACTTTGCGTCCCTCCACCTCCCGGCGTCCATGAGCTGGGGAAGGGTGGCGCCGACGTTCACCAGATCGACGGCCATGCCGCGCCGGCCGGAGTGGCCTGAGAACATGCTCGGATCCAGGTCGGCAACGCTGCACAGGCGCTTCACGATCCTAGCGATGTCGCGGCCTGGGATGGATCGGCCGTTCGGCTCCAGGTTTCGCGACTTCAGCGAGGTGAACAGGGCTTTGCCCCCATGAACCGGATCGTCGGGCCAGTCCGGCTTGCCACACGCGGCAAGCTTGGCGCGTGCAGCCTCTATCCAATCTTCGATCGCCCGCATGGCCCGCGACTCTACATAGAGGTACTTGCCTTCACCCTCCTGGTCGCCCTTCGAGCGGACGACGACCAGCCGCCCGGAGCCATCCGGGCTCGTGGTGATATGTTCGCGCCGCAGCTGCGACAGCTCCGATCGTCTGAGCATGGCGCACCGCATGAGCAGCACGATCGCCAGGTTTCGTTTGTCCTGCAGGGAGAGGGGGTGGCCCAGCTTCTTCTCGATGCGCCGAGCGTGCTCCTCGAGCAAGGCCGCCTTCTTTTTCTGGATCCGGCCCTTCCGGCGGCGCAGGGCTTTCAGGGCGGTCCTTACGTCCAGATCCGATGACGGGCGCTCAATGCGTAGCAGATCATGCGCCAGGCCGATGCTCGAGATCAGCCGCTCGATGCTCGCGACTGCATGCGAATCCTCCAGGCTGCGGATGATCTTACGGATCTCCGCCGGCGGGATCGGCAGGGTCGGCCCATCATAGATGCGGCCGCGGCGAAGCCGCTGCAGCAACTTGATGTCGTAGATCAGTGCCAGCCAGGTATTCTGGGCCCTGCTGTCACGAACGTCGGGATCCCGGCACGCCTCCCTCAACCGATGCAATGCCGCAGCCGACACCCGCCAGTTTGACAGCCGGCCATCCTCGGCCGGCTCCAGAGGGGTCGGCACCACGACTGGTAGCTGGGCGACCGACCGGCTCATAGAGGCATTCGGAACGTCGCCCTTCATGATGGCGCTTCCCAGTCGAGCTGCCTTCTCGTCGCGGAGCCGGGTTGCGCTGCCTTAGAGTAGCGGCCTCGAGACACCCTCGACAGCAATCCGATCCTCTCCAGATCGAACAGCGTCCGGTTCACCTTCCATTTCGGGATCGCATGTCCGGCCAGGTTGCATGCCTCGGAGACCTGGGACGGCGTCATGGTCGGCCCTCGCGCGCCGCGGATCGCCTCATGGACCACCATTCGCAACGACCCGTGCTGCAGCTGTCCACCGGTGCGGTAGTACGTGGACCTGTCGGAGAGGGCCAGCCGTGCATAGAAGGCAGCGCAGAGCACATCCACGGCGCTGTCCAGCGCACTCGATCCGCCGGCGGCGTGCGCTCGCATCAGGTAGCCGCGGAAGATCGGCAGCGCGTCGCCAAACAGCTCGCCGACTTCCGCTTCCGTCAGTGCCGGCATGGCCGACGAGGCCAGGGCCTCCCCAGGTGGCCGCACGCCGACCGCATCGTGCAGAGCCGGCACCGACTACTCCGCAACCGCCGCAGCGCCGGCCGGCGCCGGCGGCAGCGGATCTGTACCGCCGGGCGTTACAGCCGTCGGTTCTTCGGGCCTCGGCGGCCGCCTGGCTTCACGACCGTCAAGATGCATGTCGGCCCGTCCCCGCCTCTGGCGGACTTCCACCTGAACGGTCCGCCGACGACCGAGGCTAAGCTGCTTGCGCACGGTCATCTCGCCCTCCTCGGTCCGCCTTCATCACGGCTTCCGCCGCACCATCTTCCCTTGGGCGCGCGCACTCCTCGCAGATTCCCATGGCCGGGATGCCACCTCCCAGGACCTCGGCCTCGATCGCGAGCCAGCCCCCATCGTCGAACTGGAAGCGCCACAGATTGTCGGCACCGAGGTCAACTGCTATGATCCGCCTTCCGATGAAGTCTGCCGGAACCGGCCGCACCGCGCCAACGAACAGCTCCTCGCGGTCATCGAGACCAGGTGGTTTCGCATGGGGCATCGACCAACTCCCAGATCGCCTCGTTGGCGGTCTCCGCGCAGCCATAGGTGAGCCCGGCTCGGCGACCATCGGATCAATGGTATCTCCACAATTTCCCGCTGTCCACGTTTGATGATCCATAGACGGCATTATGGGACATCATTGATCCCCCTGGATCCATCCCCCCTGGATGCATCTCCGCCCCCATCCGCTCACCAGTCGCCGAATTAGGTGTGAATCCCCGATCCAGTCGCCTTTTTACGTGCCTCAGTCGGAGATCATCGTGGCGCGGTCGGGTGTATTGGTGGAACTCAATCCACCCGGCGACCGCGATACGCGGCTATCATGGCAATGGCCACGCCTCGACGCCGGAGATAGCCATGCAGGTCACCATAGACCCGGACGTGCTCAAGGAGCTGGAGTACGTCGTGGAGCTCCACCGCAAGCACGAGGCCCCCAACTCCATGCAAAGCGTCGAGCAGCTCGTCGGATTCATCCTGACCAGCTTCGCCGACGGCAGCCGCAGGCCAGGTTCCTGGGAAAGACAGATGCTCGAGATGATGGGGCTCGTCGCCGATTGCGACGAGCACGATCAGTATCGCTCACGCTACGGGCCGGCCAAACCTTGAGCCTTCGCATCCACCTCGCTGCAAAAGCGCGCATGGTCCGACGACCACGGCACCGGTTGCCCTGGATCGACAGTCTCTTCGATGCCACACAGTTTGCTATATTTCAATACGTTGTAGACCGATATTCACCTTATCATAGAGCTATAGGCCCTGCCGACGGCGCGCTTCGTCTCGTCGGACCATGCGCGCTTCGCCACCCGACGATCCCAAAACTGCGCGCGCTGCGACGAGCTGAGACCGTGAAACCGCGCGCGGTTCGACGAGCTTCTGCCAAAACTGCGCACACTCCGACGAGGATCGCATCGAAAGCGGGCACGGTCCGACGAGTGGCCAGCCGGGCCACTGCTCGGAAAACCGCGCATGCTCCGACGACGTGCGGACGGCCAGACCTCGAGAAAGGCGCCAAAACCGTGCGCGCTCAGCCAAGTCCGAGGATCTCCTGTGATCCTCCAATAGCCAGGAACATCCAGTGCGGCGACCACGTTTTTATGAAAAAACAAAGAGTTACCCTGTTTCGCGGCCAATCTCCGGATTCGTTCTCGTTGCCAGCTGATCAACGCCGGCTCGTCGGACCGTGCGCGGATTCCAGCAACGAAGTCCCGACCCGCACCCGATTCTCGTCGGACCATGCCCACTTTTGCCCGGCCGGGCGCCGGATGCCTGCTTCAGGTCGTCGGAGTGCGCGCGGTTTCGGACAACCTGGCGATCGCGACCCGTCGGAGCGCGCTCGCTTTTCGGCAAAAGTTCGTCGGACCATGCCCGGTTTGCCGAAAACCGTGTTGTCACTGCCATCAAAGCTGTGAGACTTCCGCCATAGGCAGGGTTGCTTGCCTGGTCGATTGGAAGATGTGGGGTATGCAATGAATCTCCCCGAGCAACGCATCGAGAGGCGTCAGCAGGAACTGTTCGACAGCCCTCAGCGCGGCCCCAACCAGTCTGATCACCGGGTAGCCCTGTTCAGCTTCTTCTCTCTTCGCTGCTCCGATCCGGACCGGCGACCGATCATCTACAATGACGGTGTCCACAGCATCGAGGTCCGGCCCTCTCAGGCCGGCCTTGCAACCATGGACGACAAGGAGCTGCTGATCTACTTCGGCACGCTGCTCGCCGAAAAGCTCGAACGCGGAGAGTCCCCGACCCAGAAGATCCGCTGCACGGTCCACGACTTCTGCCGCATGACCGGTCGGACCCCCGGCGGAAGCGCCTACGACCGCTTCGAGGCCGCCCTCGAGCGCCTGCAGGGCACTCAGGTCCGCACCAACATCGAGGTCAGGGATCTTGACAGCGAGGGCGAGAGCGACGGTGAGACGGAATATTGGACCTGGCTGAAGAAGGTGAAGATCTCCTACCGCCGCGATCGCGATGGCAAGCGCATCATGAAGGCGGTCGAGGTCGAGATCTGCGATTGGCTCCATAGGGCCATCCTGAACGACCGGCAGATGCTGACCTTCGCCCCCAGCTACTTCAACCTGTCGCCCACCCTCAGGCGCGTCTACGAGGTCGCCAACGCGCTCTGCGCGCGGTATGGCGGCGAGGATGCCAGCGGCAACGCGATGCCGATGGAGGACCTGCGCCAGCTCCTCGGTGTGGACGACAAGGACATCAGGCGGCTCCGGACCAGGCTGGAGAAGATCGCCGCCGGCGAGACCCCGATCCCTGACTTCAAGGTCGTCTTCATTCCCAGGCCGCTTGCCGCCGGGCGCAAGCGCCGGAAATCGACCGAGTGGCTTGTCGGGTTCGAGTATCAGAAGGGCAGCAGCCGCCGCACCGATCACGCGCGCCTCGATCTCGGCTCTTCTTCGGCCTTCGACGGGCTCGCCCAGCGAGCTCAACCTGCTTCGACGACGGACAAGGGAAGGGCACGCGCCGCATGACCAGATGATCTGCACGCGACCCTGAAAGACGACGACCCGCCGGCGGGCACCGGCGGGTCGTCTAGCGGGGTCGCCCGAAACCGATCGCAAGCGACCGGATACCGAGGCAACGTTCCACTCCGACGGTACCCCGGACGGCTCCAGCAAACAAGCCGATTCGCCTGCTCAAGCAGGCGGAAACGCTTGCGATCGCCCCGAGTGAGGCGGGTTGCTCCCGCTCTGCAAGGAGGGTGATCGCCATGGGCGAGCCACCGCGGGAGAGATTTGCTTTTCTTCCGGAAAGCCTTCTACGTCACCCCGACGTCCGTCAGGATCACGTCGGTGTTCTGGCCATACTGGCGCTGCATGCCAACCGGCAGGGTCTCTGCTGCGTCCGCCAGGGCGTGATTGCAGACTACCTCGGCCGCTCCCGAGCCTGGGTCAACGAGAGGCTTCGCGAGCTCGCCGAGCGAGGCCTCGTTGAGCAGTCATATCGCTTTGACGGTCGCGGCTTCCAGCGCGCAAGCCTGTACCGCCTGACCCATTCCCACTGGCAAGTGCCGGTGGATGCCAATGTCGCCGAGGACTTGTCCGGCGGCTCGCAGGAGAACGACATCTCCCACCAGGCTGTCGGTTCAGCCGACACCTTGTGTTCGCCGGCTGACTCCGGCTGTCAGCCCCGACAGACTCCTGAACACCTACCTTCTGAACAAGATTCAAAACCCGCACTCTCTGCGCGCGAGGATGGATTTCATCACGATCGGGGACAGGAAGGGCCCGACATTGCGTCCACTTGGCAGCCGACGGCCGCCGACATCCAGTGGGCTCGGCATCGCCATCCGAACGCAGATCTCACTTTCCACACCGAGCGTTTCATCCTGCGCTGCCAAGCCCGGGGCTACCGGTACGCCGATCCTTCGGCGGCCTGGCGCTTGTGGCTCGCCGAGGATGACGTGCCTGCGCAGGCGACCGGCCGTGCGCAGGAATGCCGGCCGCACCGTGGTCGATCCTCGTCTGAACGGGCACATCTCGACCCAGCACATCTCGACCCAGCACGGGCCAACCGGTCACAGATCGATCCCCCCGGCCCCGAAGCGCGCCGCCCCGGCTCGATGGGCTCCGGCCACACGATACTCGGCGACAAGGCCGATACCCGCAGCACCGAACCAAAGGAGGTTATCGATGCCGACTGCGAGCCCTGCCGCGGCCGAGGCATTGCCGCACATCCCGCTCACGCCAAGGCAGGACCCGGGGGAACGAGGTCAAGCAACGACCACCGTGGTCCAGATGCCAGGGCGACAGTTCCTGCGGGCAGCGGAGTCCGCGCCTGGAGCAGCATTGTGCCTAGCACCCCCGCGCAGCGCCCTCACCCCTCACTCGGCGCCCCCAAGCATAGCGACGGACATCGAGCAGCGGTTGCCGCAAGGAACGACGCTATCGCTCATTCGATCCTGGGCCGGCTCGGAAGGGGGGATCGATCGCCTGGCGAGCGAGCTCCCGGGTAACCTCCCGGGCATCGAAAATATACTCGACGCCCTGATGGTCGCCGAGGCCGGCGTTCAGGAATGGCTCCGGCCGGAAAGCGATCCGGAGCGGATCCTCGCCTTGCTCGTCGCACTCGCCAACCGGATCGGTGTCGAGCTACCCGATGAGATCGCCCTCGAGATGGACCTGCGCATCATGTGCGAATGGCCATCTGGACTGCCCGAGCTCGCGATCCGACGGGTATGGGAGACCTTCAAGTATCGCCGCATGCCGGTCGTGGGAGAATTCCGCGAGGCGATCTCCAGGGAGTTGGCGGAGCGCGAAAGACTGCATCTCGAGATCGGTCTGGCCCGACGCCGGGTACAGATGCTGCGGGATCGCAAGATGCGCGAAGAGGCGCGACTAGCCCGCCTTAAAGAAGAAGCCGCCTGCAGGCTGTCGGCCCGCCGGCAAGCCGGCGAAGTGCAGGTTACCCTATCGCGCTGATAACGCCCTGCTCGGTGTCGGATTTGATCCTTACGAAGTGAAGGACCCTATTCACGTAGGCCAAGTCCCGGGCGTGATCCAGCACGCGTTCGAGCTCCAGCGGGTTCTGTGCGATACCCATGATGTAGACAGTGCCCGCCACCGCATCCACCGTGAAGTTGATCGAGAGGACCTTCGGGTCGAGTATCATTCGGCCGCGCATCTGCATCGAGATCCACTGATCCCTTGCAAAATTGACCAGGCCTTCCCGGTCTTCGATCTCGATTTCGTTGATGACCTCCCTCACCTCGGAAGGTTGCCAAGCCAGTCGGACAGCATCCACGCGCATGTCCTGGTTCTTCGCGAGGCCCGTCAGCAGCACCCTGCCCTCTCTCACCGTCACCTCGATGCGCTGCAGTAGCTCGTGATCCTCCTGGAACCACAGGTGTGTGATCTCGGCCTCGATCGCAACGTCGGACACGGTATCGGCCAGGCGCCGCTCCTCGAGCGCGGACGTTATGGCGACAGCGCCACCAGTCAGGACGGCGGACGTACAGCCGATCGTCGGAACCAGGCAGGCGAGAAGGACGGCAATTCGAAGAATCCGCATCATGGCTGGCTCTTCATGCGGGACTGCCGACCATGCCGGCCACGATCCCACTGGCGATCGCCCTGGAGATCCTCTGGCGAACGCGCGGCTGGTCGAGGAGCCGAGCGTCATCCGAATTTGAGAGAAAGCCGGTCTCCACGAGCACGGACGGGACACCTGGCGCCTTCAGCACCGCAAAATTCGCAGCCCGCGCCGGCCGCTCCAGCAGGCGATACTCTCGCTCGGCGCTCTTCAGGATGCTCTCCTGGAAGGCCGCCGACATGCTCTGTTTATGCCGAGATACCAGATCGGCAAGGATCTCGATCACATCCTGGTCGGCTAGGCCGATATCGATTCCTGTTCCTTCGGCCAGGTTCTCGCGGTCCGCCAGCGTCTTCGCGAGCTCGTCGGAGGCCGTGCGCGAGAGCGTATAGACCGACAACCCTCTTGCCTCGGGATTGGGGGCGCTGTCGGCGTGGATCGACACGAACAGGTCGGCACGCTCATGCACCGCGATACGAGGACGCTCCACGAGCTCCAGGTAGCGGTCATCGGCACGCGTCAGCACGGCCCTGAAGCCGGAGTGGCTGTTCAGCTCATTCGCCAGACAGGAAGCAATGTGAAGATTGACGTGCTTCTCCTGCACGCCACCCCTGCCGATCGCCCCAGGATCCTTCCCGCCATGGCCGGCATCGACCACGATCGTCCGCGGCGGTGTGGGCTTTGACGGCGGTGGCACATCTGGTATTCGGGTCGCCGTGCCAGGCTTCTTATTCGGAATAATCCCAGCACCGGACGGCTTTCTGCCCGGAATGACCAAATCATGCTCTGAATCACCGGCTTCAGCCGGCCGAGCCGAAAGCACAGTCACCGCGCCGGCGGCGAACGCCATAGCCAGAAATCGCCGCCTTTCTGACATCCAGATTGTCATTGGGTAGTTTTCCTTGCAGGCCCACTTGTAAACAGTAAGTCTGAACAAGTTCAACTCAAGTTAATGCGCCAAAAAGAAAGCCCCGCCGCACGAGGCGACGGGGCAAGTTGATTTCGCTGCCATGAACAAGGAGGATGCACGCTGAGAAACTTGAATGCGAACCTGATATGTTATATGGGTCTGGCTTCTCAGTCGCCAAGCAGAAAGTGCATGTTCCTTTGGTTCGTAAAGTATTTGTTGGTTATACTTCGCTATCACTCAAAATTGTTGGACGATAGCCTCGAAATTGTAAGCGGCAAACAGCCAGGCGGCACCGACGGCCAGGCGTAGCAGACCCGCAGCATTGGGCTTCGGCAGTCTTGCCTGTACAGACCGGCCCTTCTCGGCCGCGGCACAAAGCTTCGACCACTCGCCATCGTCGAGCGCAGTCGAGCCCGCCCCGGAGAGGGCGGAGAGCTCGGTTCGCAGCTCATCGAGCATCAGGACGTCCTCGTATTCGTAGTCCCTATGAACGTCGCCGGCGAGCGGGAAGACCGTCACCACGCGCAGGCGCCGGCGATCGATGCCAGTTTGCGAGGCGATGGATTCCGCCATGGACTCGTGCGCCAGGACAGGATTGTCGATCGGATCCTCGCCACCGCTATGCGGCATTCTCTGCTGCCACTGCGGCAGGTCCCGCATAGCGCCGGCGATCGTTCCGACGTGTCCACAGACGACCAGCGCCATCGCTCTCGACGGGGTGCGAACGAAGTAGTCGACCCGGCGTCGGGTCCCTCCGGTCGACTTCAGGAGGCCGCCGCGGCTCCATTTCAGACCAGAGTCATTCAGAACCTTCTCCACCGCTCGCGCGGCGCGCCGCTCACTGGAGACAGCACCGGTGCGGCCTAACAATCCACTCGCGAGCAGGGCGACGCCCGGCATGTATTTCAGGGTCGGAACCGCGACCGACAACGCCCACGTAAAACTCAGATAATCCATCTCGACCGATCCGGTGTCGCGCCCGTAGACGGACGCCATTACTAGATCGTATATCGTGCTTTTACCGTTTTGTGCAAGCGTCGATAGGCAATTACGGTTGGCGCACCTTCTGAACGAAATAGACGTATCTCGGCGCCGTTCCGAACCGGTCCTCAATGCTGAACGTCGAATGCTTGCGGTACGCTTCAACGGTGACGACGCTATCGCCGGCATCCAGGTTGAGGGGCGAAGGTAGAGTAGCACTTCCGCCTGGCGGCACGACGATGCGATCGGCGGCCACGAGACCGCCGGCGGCCTGAGACCAGGCCACCGTGTTGGTGCCGTCGCCATTCCATCGAATGCGCTTGATCGACAGGCGGTAGTCGGCATTGTCGGTTTCTTCCGCGACGTCGCGGAAGACCTGGATCAGGGCTGTCATCTCTGTCGGCGTCGGATCAACGCCGAGATCCGCGGCGACGGCCGCGACATCAGCCGCTGCGCGGATGGTAGCGTTCCGCTCGACCATGAACATGCCGAGCTGGGTGACCGCCATAATGATGGTGACCAGCATGGACATGACGATCGCCGTCTCGATAAGGACGGACCCCTCGGTGCGTCGAGCAAAGGCGCTGTCAGCTCCGATACCACCGGCCGGCGCAAGGGCTCTCATTCGAAGGGCCTCACCGAGATCGCGTGCATCGTGAAGACGTCGGAGACGATGCTCTGCATATACGGGGTCACCAGCGTCCATGCACACGACAGCCGCAGACGACCAAGGGCGGCCGCTTCAGGATCGGCGGCCGGCGTTCCGGACAGATAGTCCGAATGGCTGTCATAGGCTGTGACGTCGATCGACAGGCAGCCACGCGCGAACGTCACCATGACGCGCTCTGCCTCCACAAGTGCCGCCGGAGCGTCGCGCGAAACGAAATACACATCGCCGGCCAACTGGGCCGCCTGCTCGAGAGACGACCCGACCGTGAAGGTGATCGCCCACTCCATGATCCCTACCACGAGCGAGAAGAGAAGCATGAAGGCGAAGGCCGCCTCCACGGACACCAGCCCGGCATCCTCGCGGACCAGTTGCCGCGCCGGCCTTGGCACGGCAGCGGTCATCGCAGCACGTTCCGCAGCACGTCCATGATCTGGATGCCGGCCGGCCCCAGGATCACCAGGAAGATGGACGGGAGGATGAAGAGCACGACCGGGATCTGGATCAGGACCGGAATCTTCGCCGCTCGGCGCTCCGCGTTGATGATGCGCTCCTTGCGCGCCTCGTCACCCAGGACAGCCATGGCCTCGGAGATCGGTGAGCCAACGATCTCGCTTTGGCGGATGATGGCAGCGAAGCTCTTCATGATCGAGGCATCGCACCGGCGGGAAAGGTTCTCGAAGGCCTTCATCCGGTCGGGAAGTAGCATCCGCTCGCGCTCGAGGACGCTCAGTTCCAGAGTCGTTGTCGGGCAATGCTCTCGCATGGCTGCTACGACTCGCCCTAGTGCTGCGTCGAAGGCCATCCCACTCTCGGTATAGATCACGAACATGTCGAGGATGTCCGGCATCTCGTCGATGATCTTCTTCATTCGAGATTTGATCCGGCCATTCAACACATACTCAACGAGGAAGTTGCCGACGACGGCTCCCAGCAGCGTCACCACCACGGTGTTGATCATGCTTCCTGAAAAATAGACCTGCGAGACGACGAATCCGGCCAGCAAACCTGCCAGCGGCATGAACATCTTCATCAGAACGTAGATCGCAACCGACCGGTCGCGATAGTAGCCGGCTGCCATGAGCTTCTGGCGGATGTCGGGAATCTTGCTGTCGGTTAGCCCCAGCACCCTCTGCCCGATGCGGGCGATGCTCTCCAGGCGGCCATCTCCGTCCGAGGCGATGTCGTCGTATTCCCGCTGCTTGGCCCTCGCCGGCCGCTGGAGCTTCGCCGTCTGCGCGAGCTTGGCGATGCGGCCCGACACCTCGTAGATGTTCGAGAACCGCTCCAGCGACAGATAGATCAGGAAGAAGATGGCAAGCCCTGCGATCGCCCCGATCGTCCCGGACAGTGACGCCGCCGCCGTCGGCTCCAGCAGCAGCTTCACGCCCACGAAGGTCGCGAGGCCGACAAGCAGCCCCCAGATCAGCAGCTTTGCGGTGCCGGACTGCATGATTGCCTAGACCTTGAAGTTCGTGATCTGCCGGATCGCGAAGATGGCGATGAAGACCATGACGCCGGCGGCGAGCAGAAGGTTGTGACCGGTTTCGGTCGTATACAGCGGCGCCACGTATTTCGGGTTCGCCCATGTGAAATACGCCAGTAGAGCGAACGGAAAGGTCGCCAGCAGGAAGCCGCTGAACTTGCCTTCGCTCGCCATCGCCGAGATCTTCAGCTGCAGGTGATGGCGCGCACGAATGGTGTTGGAGAGACCCGCCATGACATTGGCGAGGTTTCCACCGGTTTCCATCTGCGCGCGGCAGGCCGCCGCCAGGAAGTCGAACTCTCGCATCTGCATCTCGTGGGCGACGATGTCCACGGCATCGACGAGAGGAGTGCCGACCTTCAGAAGCCTCGGAATTTCCGCCAGGTAACCCCTGAGCGGGTCCTGGCATGCGTCCGCGGCCATCTGGATGGCCATCTCGATGCCCTGGCCTGAACGCAGGCTGCGGACCATGTAGTCCACCGCGATCGGAAGCTCCTGCAGGATCCTGACCCGACGCTTGTTGATCAGCATCCGCAGCACCAGTTGCTCGAACGCGAAGTGCAGGCCGACCAGGAACATGATCGGCTTTCCCCATGAAGGGACCGCCGGCATCTTGATCATGATGGCCATCAGGCCGGCAAGAAACAGGACGAAGAACACATAGGTCCTGATGTTGACCTTCAGGCCGGCCTGGCGAAACTTCCGGCTCGTCTGGTTGAGGCTCGGAAGCAGGCGACCGATGAGCGCCTCGACCCGCTCCGGAGAGGAGTCGAGCGACAGGTGCAATTCCTCGAGGTCGGCGTGATCGCCGCTCAGGCGCTGGATCCGGCGGTTGAGCGCCACCCTGTCATAGACCCTGCTGGTCGCCCAGATCGCGACTACCACTATGGCAATCAGGCTGGCGCCGATCGCCAAAAGCGTCAGGATCGCAGGATCGGTGATGTCCTGGAACAGCGTGCCCAGCAGCGGTGCGAAATCGATTGGCTCGCCGTCCACCGCGTCACCCTCCCGCCGACAGAATGCGACGCATCTCGTGGTTCATGCCGTATCGCTTGATCTTGTCCTGGCACCTCAGGTGCACGTTGGACGAACCGAACTCCCCGATCAGCCGGCCGCCGCGGTTCTCCTCCACCGTAAAGCGGAAGATGTCCTGCATGGTGATCATCTCCCCTTCCATGCCGGTCACTTCTGAGATCGCCGTAACCCGGCGAACCCCGTCAGCCATGCGCTCGACCTGCACGATGATATCGACGGCCGAGGAGATCTGCTGACGGATGGCCTTGGTCGGCAGCTCAAAGCCGGCCATCAGGATCATCGATTCCAGCCGAGCCAGGGCATCGCGAGGGGCATTGCTGTGGAGCGTCCCCATGCTCCCCTCATGGCCGGTGTTCATGGCCTGGAGCAGATCGAAAGCTTCGCTGCCGCGCACCTCGCCCAGGATGATGCGGTCGGGACGCATACGCAGCGCGTTCTTCACAAGGTCGCGCTGGGTCACTTCGCCAGCCCCCTCCAAGGCACGCGGCCGCGTCTCCAGGCGGACCACATGTGGCTGCTGCAGGCGCAACTCGGCGGAGTCCTCGATGGTGATGATCCGCTCGTGGTTCTGGATCCCCCTGGATATCGCGTTCAGCAGCGTGGTCTTTCCAGAGCTCGTGCCGCCGGAGATCAGGATGTTGAGCCGGCACCGGCTGACAATCTCGAGGAAGGCCTTCATGCGTTCCGAGATCGCCCCGTTGCGCATCAGGATCTCGAAAGTGAAGTCCAGCTTGGGGAACCTGCGGATCGAGATCGTCGTACCGTCGAGCGAGATCGGCGGGATCACGATATTGACGCGCGATCCGTCGGGGAGGCGCGCGTCGACCATCGGTGACGACTCGTCGAGACGGCGGTTCACGTATCCGGCCATCCTCGACGCGAGCTGGCGAAGCTGCTTCTCGTCGCGGAACTTGATGTCGGTCAGGACCGCTTTGCCCTGGCGCTCGACCCAGACCTTGTCCGGTCCGTTGACCATGATGTCGGAGACGGTGTCGTCGTGCAGAAGGATCTCGATCGGGCCGTTGCCCATCATCTCGTAGGCGACCTGCTCCGCAAGCGATCGCTGCTCGGCGCTGTTGATCTGGATCCTGCCCTCGTTGGCCAGGTCGCTGATCATCCGCTCGAGTTCACGCGTCAGCGACACCCGGGTCAGCTTGGATGCCGCCTCCATGTTCATCTTGCTGTAGAGTGACTCGGTGATGGCATGGCGCAATTGAGTCGGGATCGAGGTCGAATGATTGACCTCGACCGCATGCGGCTGCACCGCGGTCGCTTCCGGCGCCGCTTCACTCAAAACCTGCTCGGCCGCCGGCTCGGCCCTGCGGACCCCCATCTTCATATCCGTTACCCGAGTAGCGCTTTCCAGAATGACTTATTCTCGCGCTTCGGCGCCGTCGGAAGGTTGTCGGCGAGGAAGTCGAGGCTTTTACGGAGTTGTCCCTTGCCGTCGATAATCGCCGACGGATCGGTAAATGCTTGTGCGAGGTATTTGGGATCGAATGGAATCTCGACGATAGTGGCGTCGATCTTTTTCTTGAATTCGTTCGCCCGTACCACGCCCTTGTTGAACTCGCCGACGCGATTGATGACGACGATCTTTCGACGCGTCTCGTTCGACTGCTCCAAAGAAGCGAGCAGCTCCATCGTGTCACGAAGGCCGGTCAGCGTCGGCGGGGTAACCACGACGATCGCTCCTGCCTCCTTGAGGATCCGGCGACCGACCGCCGCTCGTGCCGGAAGATCCACGACGACGTGCTCGAACCCCTGGTGAGCCTCGATCACGAACTGGCTGATCGCCGCGTCATCGCATTTGATCGTGCTCTTCGCCCCGAAACCGCTGACGATCGCCAGCTGCTTGTCCATCCGGCTGATCGCGCGCTCGACGAAGAGGGCATCGATGCGCTTGCGCTCCTCGAACATCGTCGTCATGCCGGGAGACGCTTCCAGGTTGAACGCCATGTACTGCATGCCGAGCTCGATATCGAGATCCAGCAGCATGGTCTTCAGCTTGTGGCGGTAGGCGACGACCTGGGCGATCGCCGATGCGAAAGTGCTGCAGCCAGCGCCGCCACGCACGCCGACCACCACGGTCAGCCGGCTTCCATCGACGTCGACGCGTCGGTCGCGCCGGTCGCGGCGAACGCTCTCGACCACCGTCTTGAACTCGGTCACAGACAGGGGTCGGGCCATGTACTCCGCCACGCCGATCGCCTTGAGCCGTCGGTACAAGCTAACGTCGTTGTGCTCGCCGACCACGATCAGGTTCGTCTCCCCCTCGGGAGACTTCTCGATCAGCGCCTCGATGGCCCGGATCGGATCCTCGGCGCCGCTGACGTCCATGACCAGGTACTCCGGGACCACGGACCAATCCTCAGCCTCGTCGAGGGCCGCGCTCACGCCACCCGGGCGAACCACGCCCGGAATCTTCGACGCGGCGAGTGCCTCCTCCATCACCTGGCGGTCGCCAGCGTCGCAAAGGTAGGCGACCACACTCTCTTGTCTTCCTGACATGTCGCCGTCCTCAGTTCTTCGGGGCGGCGAGCGCCGGCAACAGGCCAGCATCCGTGGCCGGGGCCGCGCCTGGGCTCGCGCCGGGAGCCGCGTCCGGAGCTGCCAACATTGTCGGGGCGGGGTCGGTGGCGGCCGAGGTCGCGCCGACTTCGAAGCAGCGTTCACCGAGGCAGACCCGCTGAGATGCCCCCTGGAGATCGATCGTCGCATTCGACGGCACAATTCGCAGGGCCGAATGCGCTCGCGCCTGCTCCTCGGCAAGCAGCATAGCGGCACTCACCTCCTCCTGGGAGACCCGTGGAGGCTGCTGAGCCTCAGGGCCAAGCTGTTGCGCCCGAAAGCTCGCCTGAACGGCGGCGCGCGCCTGAGCGATCCGATCCTTGTCCTGGGACATGAGTGCGCGAACCCGGCGCGCTTGCTCATGGTCCATGCGAACCCACCAGGCCTGGGAGCTCGCCGGTCCACCGTCCGAGATGCTCGCGATTGGCAGGCCGTCTGCGATCACGTCGCGGACCAGGATTGCTGAGCTCCGAGCCGACCGCGATCGCGCCACGTAGATGAAGCTGACCAGATCGCCGCCTCGGGCGAACAGCCCCTCCACCGTGTCCTGATCCAGCATCACAACGCCAGGATCCTCCTGGATCTTGTCCACCCTTGCCTGGAACTGCTCGCGCTTCTCGCGACGCTCCTCTTCCTTGCGCCTCGCCTCCTCCAGTCGCGGATCGGCCTCCTTGGGGCGCGGCGCCGGCGCGGCGACCGACGGCAGCTTCAGGTCCGCGTACCGCAAGATCTCGTCAGCCTTCAGATCCCGTACGGCGACCTTGCCCTCTGCGCCTGCCATCGCGGCCTCCAGAGAGCGGCCGCCCAGCACGACGAAGGCATCGGATGGGATGTCCCGCTCGCGCAGTTCCTTGAGAACGACGCTCGTCGGCTGCACCTGATGGTTCATCGCCACCGGCGCGGTCAACGCTATGACCCGAACCTTCTCGCTCAGGACCGCGTCGAGCAACTTGCCGGAGCGCGAGGTAACGTACAGAGCGCCCGCTCCCGCCACTCCGAGCGCCACCAGCGTGATCACTGCCCGCCGCATGTTCATCAGACGATCCCCCAGGCGTTGGCTTGCTGAAACAGGGCGAAGTAGGCGCCGGCGGCGATCGCGATGCCGTAGGGGACGGACTTGGTGCGCTCGAGCGCCGGCACTGCGAACCGCAGAATCCGATGAAAGGCCGCCATGTGGTTGGCGACCAGGATCAGAATGGCCAGAGCCCCTCCAACAAGTGCCATGACCGCCAGGAAGTCCGACGTCTGCGCGGCGCCGAACCAGAGGGCCCCCGCGGTCGCCAGCTTCACGTCGCCGGCACCGAAGCCCTTCAGCGCATAGAAGACGAACCCGATCGCGAAAACGCCGGCGCCGAGCGCCAGATCCGTCCACTGGAAGGTCTCTGGAGACACGGCGGCCCTAACCGCGAAGGCGCCAACGATCGCCACGCTAATCCAGTTTGGAATACGCATGGTGCGGGCGTCACTCACCGCTGCCACAGTGAACAGCGAGAAGACAATCGCAAGAAGCGCCTGGTCAAGAAATTCGAGCATCTACCGTAATCCTGAAAAGAGAGCAAAAGGCTGGCAGCGGGCTTCGAGGCGAACTACTCGGCGGCCGGCCGCGCGACCTCGCCGGCGTTGTCGTGGGTCCAGATCCTCTCGACCTTGTTGTAGCGGCCGGGCTCTCCGGGACGGATCTTCACCAGCCGCGGCCGCAGCATCATGATGGTCTCGGTCCGCTGGAACATCTTGGCGTCGCGCGTCGGCACCTTCGTGCCGTACAGCTCCTCGCGGCTGCCATCCTTCGTCTCCTGGATCAGCCCGCCAATGACCAGGACGTCGCCGGGCCTGGCGTCCACGGAGGTCTGAAGTTTGCGGAACGCCGTATGCGGAAGGTTCAGGGTAACGCCCTCTTCAGCCTCGCCGTTCTCCCCCATCGTGGAGAACGTCTCGAACGCGAGCAGCGTATTGATGTTGATGTCGAGGGCGGTGTGAATGATCCCGTTCGTGTGAGAGCCGCCGATCGTGACGACGGTACCGGTCTTCAGTGTCTTCTGGTCGACGGTGGTCTCGGTGGTCGTCTCGCCGTCTGAATCGTCCTCGGTCTCGGTCTTCTTGACCGATCCGATATATTCCTTCTCCTCGCCGATATCGAAGGTGGAGGAGCTGCCCGAGGTGAACGTCACCTCCGGGCGCGCGATCGTCCGGGTGTGCCCGCTCTTCTCCAGAAGGGAGAGTACCGCGCCGATCTCGACGTTGCCGGCCTTCGACATCAGGCCGATCGTCCAGCCGTTGAGTGCCGCCGCACCGGAGGTGACCGCGCTGTTGAAGTCCAGTGCACCGTTCAGGGCCGAGCCGAGAGCATTCCAGTTGATGCCCGCGTCCTTGTCTTCCCTGAGAAGCACCTCGATCAGCCAGACGTCGTAGACCAGCATGTCGCGGCCCTGCTCGAACGTCCGCATGAACGCCTTGGTGCGATCGTGCGTCGGCCGGTCGGCCTCGAAGCTGATCAGGCCGGTCGTGGCGTCGGTGTAGGCGTTCTGGACGCCGAGGTTCATCAGCCCGTTCCGGATCGAGTCCAGACTGTTGCCGACCATCGGAACTCGCGCGAAGAAGGTGTCCCGGGCCTTCAGCTTCAGCGTCCTGCCGTCGTAGTGATAGAAGAGCCCGGCGTTCTCGGCGAGAAGCTCCACCAGCTGGCTGAACGGGCGCGGCCGCGCGTCGATGATCGTGACAGTGCGTCCCTCGACATCCCGGCTCGGGACCACCGACAGGCCGAGCTCGTCGGCCATCAGCTCGAAGACCGCCATGACCGGCATGTTGTTCGCCACGACCGGGCCAACCATCGTCTCCGGAAGCGGCTTGGATTTGCTGTCGATGTCGGCCCAGACCGAGTCCGCGTCTCCGTACAGGATGGTGACCGGGGGCTTGTCCAGGAAGTTCACCGCGCTTTCCAACCGCGGCGCCTCTTCTTTCATCGGCTGCGTGTCGATCCCGGCGCAGCCAGCCACAGTAGCGGCGAGCAGCGTTGCCATCACCCCACCACGCCAGATCGGCCAGTTCACCCAAGGCATGCTGGCGCCGAGGGCGTGGCTTCGGGAGCGGCGCTGGAGGATGGTCATGTCGGTAGCTCCGAACTCGGATTTTTTACGGTAAAGCGCACCAATAATGATGGTTCACACCAAGCGAAAGTAAACCTGCGGAGCCCATTTTACCCTAAAGAAGGCGCGAATATGTGCGGGTATCGGGGTCCGAGTCAGCCTGCGCTGAACCGGACGAGCGTATTTGCACCCATTCGATGCCGAATACCTGCATGATGATCGAATCCATGACGGTCGCGGCTTCGACCCGAATTGTCCGTGCGCCGGCGTCGTCAGACACGGTCAGCGTGGTATCCCGGATCCCGAACGAAGCGTCGGAAAAGTTCAGGTGGAAGATTTCTTCAATCCGGGTGGCGCGGTTGCCGCTCTCGTAATACGCGGCCCCCATGGCAGCTGCAGACTGCACCGCAACGTTCAAACGGTCGCGGACCAGCCAGGCCCTGCCGGCATCCATGCACAGGCCGCTTACGGCCAACAGGGGCAAGAGGGAGAACGCAGCGAAGAACAGCGAAACGCCACGATCGTCCCTTAGAAACCGTCTCATGAAATCCACCATCAGCACACCCGCAGGATATGGGTGCGCGGGCGGACAAGCAGAAAACGACGGCGTCCGATCCGGCTGAAAAATGCCGCGATCAGACGGCCGTTCGCCCCCTACCTCCACCCCATGGAAACTGCGCACGCCGCGGCCAGCTCCGCCGCAGTCGACGTGGCCGCCGCTCCGCCAGCACTCGCTTCGTCAACGCAGGCTCGAAGCTGCACAGCCCGTTCATGCAGCTCGCGCTTCGTCCTGATGCGACCCTCCAGAATCGACGCTGACCAGTCTGCTGCAGTAGCCAATCGATTCTGCGGAGTGGCGAGAGTCCATTCCCTGATGGTCGAGCGATGCAGCGTGCCACCGTCGTACCACTCGGCACCGATCGCGCTTGCCGGCACCAGCGCCGTCATGGCGATCAAGAAGTAAAACCGTCGCACCTTTCCCTCCCGCTCCCCGTTCGAAGCGGATGGTACTCGAATTGCGGCCGCGGTGACATCCGCGGCATTGCGACACCACAAACGAGAATGGGGCGGGCGACGGATCGCCCACCCCATCCCGAACCCTGGACCAGCCGTAAGGTCGGCCGGCCGTCGTCAGACGTTGTTCAGGGCGCCGGCGATGTCCTCGAACACGCCCTTCACCGAGTCGCCGACCGAGCCGACCGCCGAAATCGCCGCCACCGCGATCAGACCGGCCAGCAGGCCGTACTCGATCATGGAGGCGCCGCTCTCGTCCTTCAGGAAGTTCTTCAGCATGATTGCAATCCTTGTCGTTGGAGCTGGCACAATTGCCTTTTGTCGTTGGGCCGGCAGTATTTCGGCCGACTTCGCTTAAGTTATTGTTGGCGAATCCCGTTTCAAGCACAAAGCCAACTATAGCGAAAAATTAGCCAGACCAATGCTGCGGGACAACTCACTGCCTCCCGTCAGTTCTAGGCAGATGCCCCTTTTTCCGATCGGAGAAAGCTGGGCATCGATTTTACGGGAGGAAACCGTCTTTCCGTGTCTTGAACCCATATGCACCTTCAGCGGTGCGACACGGAATTCGGCCGCCCGCGAAGCCCTCCGGATCAAGCGACCATGCAGAAGTTCAAGCCGAGATCGATCAATGCCGTGACGCTCCTGATCGTCGCTGGCATCGCCGTCGTGGCGTTCCTTTCCATTCTTTATCAAGTAACTACTTTTCAAACCGAATGGGCGGCCTATAACCCAACGAATGGAAGCTGGCAGAATTTCAACGTCCTCTCCCGGATGCACGACGGAGAGCGACCGGGTGTGGATTTTACGCTTTACCTGGGCTTCGGCCCGATGCTTCTTGCTTATCCGATATTCGCTATAGCCGGAGGTAGTTACACCGACTCTACCGCAGTTCTATACGGCATACATCACGCAACTTTTGTGTTCGCGGCCTATGGATTGGCGCGGCTCTCCGGCCAGCGCCGCACGATGGCGGTGATCACCTCCGTGCTCATTTATATTCTCGTGGGCCTCAAGATGCCGGTCCCGTATTTCGCACCGATCAACAATCTGCTTTCTCCGAACAGCTCCGTTTTGGGACTCAGGTCGCTACTGCCATTCGTCACGCTTGGGGTTCTGTATGCCGCACACCGGCTCGCGCCGACGGTATTGACCGGCACGAAGGGTGGCGCCCTGGTAGGGGCGATCGCGGGGCTGCAGCCGCTCTGGAGCAATGACTACGGCATCCCGTCCGCGCTGGTGCTGATCGCCTTGGCGGTCGCCGCGCTGCCAGATTGGACGAGACCGAAATCCCTGTTCCAAGTGGTCGCAGTGCTCCTGGTTTCAGCGGGCTGCGCATTCGTCGTTGGCGCAACCGTCCTCACGCGGGGGTCGCCTCTGCAGTGGGCCCAGGAGAACTTCGTCTCGATCGCGACGGATCAGTTCTGGTACTTCGTCCTGAATCCCGAGCAGAAGGTGTTCTCGCTGAGCGACGTTCCGTTCAACTGGCTGTTCTTGGTTGGGCTCTCGGCGATAGGTGTCCTGCTGGCCGCCTACCTTCGGGACAAGACCAAACTCCAGTATCTGGCCCTGGTCTACATCGCAACGACCAGCCTGCTCGCAGGATACCTCGGCTTCGTCGGGGGCATGGCGCTCGACAGGTACTTCGCCGGCTGGTGGCGCGCGGCCATCTATGTCATCCCGGTCGCAGCGATGGTGGCGTGGCGCTGGCGCAACCTGCATCTGCGAATTTCGCTCCCAGTTGGCGTTCGGCGCTGCTGCTCCGCAATCGGGACTGCCGCGACCGTGTTCGTTCTGATGTTCGGGGCAACGCAGTCGGAGATCATCGTGCACGAGCGCAATTTTCCCGATGACCGGCACGCTGCAGATGCGCCTGAACTAGATGGCCGCCTGCCCGGCAACATCATGCCCCTGGTCGAAGAGGCTCGCTCGGTTCGCAGGGAGCTGGATGCCTTGGGCATCGAAGGCAACCGTCGCGTCTTCTCCACATACGCCACCGCTTTCGACAGGATCGCAGGTGCCCGGCCGGCCACCCGCCAGGACTACATCATCCACGCCCTCGGGAGTGAGAACCGGGCCGCCTACCTCGGCGCTATGGTCACCGGTCGGTTTCCCTACGCGACGACCCCGAACGCGGACCTCATCAAGTGGGAGACCTGGAATGAGAGGGTGAACTGGTGGTTCTATCGGGAGTTCTATCTGCGGTACGAGCCCTTGAAAGTCATAGCCTATGCCAGGCTGTGGCGTCTTCGAGCCGAGCCGCTCACACCGATCGGTCGCCGGCTGCCCTGTTCGGTCTATCAGGATTCCGCCAGCAACGTTCGCATCGAGCTTCCAGGCGAGGCCGCTGGACGTGGCAAGGCATATGTCGAAATCGCCATCGATTACGGCGTCGACCTGGACGAGCTTCCTCTTCCGCTGATCGGAGACCGCGCGATCGTGCAAGCGACCGTCGATGGCTCGGGGCGTAGACGGTCGCACCCGGTCTTCGAGGTTGCCTCTTTCGGGATTTCGGCAAGTCAGCGGCGAGCGCTGTTTCCGGTCCTCCACGATCGGGGCCGCACTTCGACGGTTGCACTGAAGGTATATCCAGGCGACCGCGCGAGCATGACGCTCCGGAGTTGCACCGCCACCGAGTATCTCGATGCGCAGCAGGTCGAGTTTCACCGGGGCTCCGGGAGCAATCCGATCCGCGGCACGATCCATGTGAGCGAGATCACGAAGCGTGCTTCCGTGATCGACTACAAGCACGATGGAATCATCGGGATCCCGATCCAGGATGCGCCGCTCGAGGACATCCGCGCAGGCCTCATAGTCGAGAGCCGCTGCCTCGAAGACCCGCGGGTCGTCGGCGTTCTCTACCCGCCGCTGGTGCTGGGATTCAAAGGCCAACGCGACGATGCACTTCGCGAGTGCCTGGCTCAGGAAGGCGATCTCGTACTTCGCAGCGGATCCGAGCAAGACCAGGGAATTGGCGACGTATTTCGTGAGGGTGAATACGATGAGTGATTTTGCGATGGCTGCATGTCGCCAGATCGGGAGCGCGTCATGGGACGTTCCCGAGTTTCGGAGCGACGAGATAGGCCCGAGGAGAAGCCGGTACTGCATCCTCATCCCGGTCATCAACGAGGGCGACAGGATCCGCAAGCAGCTGCAGGTCCTGGCCGGTCTCGACCTCGGCCTCGACATCCTGATTGCCGACGGCGGCAGCACAGACGGATCGCTCGACCGAGCGTTCCTTGAGTCGGTTGGGGTGTCGGTTCTGCTGGTGAAGACCGGGCCCGGGCGGTTGAGCGCGCAGCTACGCGTCGGGTTCGCCTACGCGCTTGGGCGCGGATACGAAGGCATCGTCGCCGTGGACGGCAACGGAAAGGACGGCGTCGAGGCGATCCCCGACTTCGTCTCCCTCCTCGAGCAGGGCTACGATTTCGTCCAGGGCTCGCGCTACATACAGGGCGGCCGCGCGGTCAACACGCCCCTGGACCGGACGCTGGCGGTCCGGCTCCTGCACGCCCCGTTGATCAGCGCTGCGGCCGGCTTCTGGTATACCGATACGACCAACGGCTTCAGGGCGTTCAGCGCACGGTTCCTGAAGGATCCGATGGTCGCTCCGTTCCGGGACATCTTCTCTTCCTACAACCTCCATTTCTACCTGGCGATCAGGGCGCCACGGCTCGGGTACCGGGTGACGGAGACGCCCGTCCAAAGGGCGTATCCCGCGAGGGCCAAGGCGCCCACCAAGATCGGTGGGCTGCGCGGTCGGCTCCTGATCCTCAAGGAGCTCTGGCTCTCCGTGATCGGCGCCTACGATCCCGCGTGAGGAACTAGCGATGAGACCCCCTTCCCTTCGTCGTGCCGTCGTCATCGGGGGCGGCTTTTTCGGCTGCTCGGCCGCCCTGTATCTCCAGACGCAACTCGGCGTGCAACAGGTCACCATCCTCGAGCGCGGCCCGCGGATCCTCGGCCGGGCGTCGTACTTCAACCAGGCGCGAATCCATAACGGCTACCACTATCCCCGCTCTTACACGACCGCGTTCCGATCGAGGATCAATCTGCCACGGTTCGTCGATGAGTTCGGCGACTGCGTAGAGCGCAGCTTTACCAAGATCTACGCGATCACCCAGGGAACATCGAAGGTGACTGCCCGGCAGTTCGGTCGGTTTTGCCGGGAAATCGGGGCTCGGCTGGAAGTGGCGCCGCCGGCGCTGCGCCGGCTGTTCAGTCCCCGGCTGGTGGAAGAGGTCTTCCTGACGGACGAGTACGCCTTCAACGCCACGGTGCTCGCCGAGATCCTCAACAATCGCATCCAGCGTAACGGTGTCGATCTGCGACTGGACACCGCGGCGATCGGAATAGCCACCGGGCCTGATGGCCGGCCCGTCGTCCGCTCGCACCAAGCAGACGGCACCGAGGTCGAGATCGAGGCCGACCTCGTCCTGAACTGCACCTATGCGGCCCTCCCAAACCTCGGGATCGACCTATCCGCCAGGATCAAGCTCGAAATCACCGAGTTGGCGCTCGTCGAGGTGCCCGAGGAGATCCGAGAGCTCGGCGTCACGGTCATGGACGGAGCGTTCTTCTCGCTGATGCCATTCCCGGCCCGCGGCCTGCACTCCCTGAGCCACGTGCGCTACACCCCGCATATCGCCTGGAGCGCCGATCGTGACCTCGATCCATACAAAGCTCTCGCGGATTACGGAACTCCAAGCCGCTTCGACTTGATGCGGCGCGATGCCGCCCGCTATATGCCTGCCGCCGGCCAGACGACCCAGGTGGACACCCATTTTGAGGTCAAGGCCGTACTCGCGGTCAACGAGAGTGACGATGGGCGGCCCATCTTGTTCGAACCAAGCTCCGCCAATCCACGCATCATAAGCGTGCTAGGCGGCAAGCTTGACAACATTTATGATGCCTACGCCGCCCTCAACGACCTAGTGCCACAAGTAAAAGCCATGACGTAGCTTCGACAGCTATGGTATCAAACGCTCATGAAGCCACGCGATCACCGAGAAGAGAAATCGTCTTATTGCGCCAACACAATTCAGAGCGAATGACCCAGCAGGAGATATTCTTGCCGATTATTCACTGTCGATGGTGCGGGGCGGGATGCTTCGGCAGAGCCTGATCGCGGTCACGGCCTGGGTGATGGTGCTTGCACCCTGGTCCTCTCTCGCTGCCCAGGAGGACCGCCTCATGTCGTCACGCGAGGCTCGAGCCAACCAACTGGTGATGGAAGTTCAGCGGCTACGCGGGCTACCGCCGGCGCCGCTCCAGGCCGAGGTGCCGGTTGCTCACGGCAGGATGTTGTTCAGGTTCTTGCAAAACAGCGACCAGCTGACGGTCTCCATCCTCATAGCACACGATCCTAGCTGGAATCAGCTGGGTGAGCAGTTCGCCGCCAATTATCGGCGCGCCCGCGCCGCCCTTTCCGATCCGGCGATCGGCGGCCTTTTCGACACCGGTGGCGGCGGCTGGATGTTTGAGGAGAGGACCGGCAAGACCTATCTCTACGCCGCCTTCCCGCTCGACGCGCCGGCGAGCGCGGTTAACGCTCGGATCAACAGCATGGAACGTGTTGCGCCCGCCTGGGAGATGCGTTGGCTCACCGAAGTCGCTCGCATTGCCCACGGCAAGCATCCTGCGCCTGCCCAACCGGTCACGCTGGAGGATGACCCTTATGCGGGCCAGCTATAACCTCCCCGCAATGGACGCGACCCCATTGCGGACCTGGAACTCTAGTCCCTGACCGACGGCGCCTTGTTATAAGTCCAGAACTTGTGGGTGCAGAAATTGAATGCCGGAACCGTCGCCATCACCGCGGTGATCCCGGCCCAGTACGGCAGTCCGATAAGAAGGGCGGCCTGCATGATCCCAAGGTTCAAGGCGAACCCAACCAGGGTCGCGACCGTGAACCTCATCATAGTTGAAGTGGTGATCCGCCCCCTGAACGATATCAGCGTATTTCCAAGGTAGCTGACCACCGTTCCGGTCGTGAATCCGGCGGCAGTCGCGGCGACAGGGTGGACATCTGCCAGCTCCACCAGACCCATGATGGTGCCGGTATAGGCCAACATCGAGAGGAGCCCGATCGCGAGGAAGGACCATGCTTCGGTGACCAACTGCCGGCGCCGCCGCAGGGCCGTCCCAACAGCCGTTACCACTATCATCTTGGGTATACCTCGTAGAGCTTCAGATCGGTGCTGACGCCGGTGGGCCAGGTCACCGGGTGCAGCCAGGAGGGCAGCTGGTTGGCAAGAATCGCCTGTCCGAAGGCATAGTCCTCCTGGAACGCCGTCCCGCCGGGGCAGAGCAGCACGTGTGTGATGCCCCGCCTTCTGGCGATCCGCTCCGCTTCGGCTTCGGAACGCAAGAAGCCATAGAAGTCCCTCAGCCCTTCGACATTGCGCTGGTAAGGGCCGGCAATCGTGCGAACCCGTTGCGTCCAATACAGCAGCTCCGGCGCGGCACCGATTTCGCTCAGCACGATCGGCCGCGCAACGCGCATGAAGATCGGGTCGTCGAGCGCCGCGGCCACGCTCCGGATCTCGCACCGGTACGCCTGACCGACCGCCAGAAGGCCGGCCGGCTCCTCCGCTTCCCCCTTCGCCAGGATCGCGGCCACCATCGGCGCCATGATGCATGCCAGGGCGATGGCCACGATTGCGACACCCTGGTCCTTGAGGGGGCGCCTGGACAACTCGCTCATGCGGCCGACGACGATTCCAAGCCCGATCGCCCCGAATGCGGCTGCGTAGGGGGCAAACCGAATGTGCTTGATCGTCATCGCGACGAAGATGGCTGTCAGCACCGCGAGCGCGGCATACAGCAGGGCCTCTGGCCTGCGCCGCTCCCGGACCGCCAGTACCCATGGGGCGACCGCGCCCATCACGCCGGTGCCGGCGAACAGTGCGATGTCTCGCGCAGACACCGCAGGGCGCAATTCCTTGATCTTCTCCCACCAGATCCTTGTCAGGTCCTCCCCAAGAAACGCCTCCGGGCCCTTCAGCAGTTCGGGGAAGCAGCAGAGCCAAGCAAGGAAGCTGACCCCGAGGCAGATCAGCGCCACTCCCCAGTGCGCTCCGCGCGATGCGTAGCGAGCCGATAGCTCACAGCCCATGAGCCCGATCGCAAGGAAGGCGACCATCGAAAGGTACACAACCGAGATCCTGTCAATCTCGGCGACCCTGGCGCCGGCGGCCGGCGGATCCAAGAAGACGGCTGCGCCGATGACAATCGTGGCAGTCACTCCCAGCAGGTCGATGCGCGCCCGCATGCCGCCGCCAAGGCGGGCCAGTGCCAGGATGCCGCAGCAGAACAACAGGGCCGGCACGGTCTCCACCGTCACCCACAGCGACACACTCAGCACACACCCGGCCAGGATGGACGTCCCCGGGCCGCCGCCTCGCGCGAGCCTTATCGTCAAGCCCAGGAACCAGACGCAAAGCAGGACCGCCATGATGTGGTGGTCGGCTCGTCCCACCAGACCGTACGACTGCAATGGCAGCGCTGTGCCGACGAGCACCCCGGAAACCGATGAGCCGATCGAGCCGGCAAGGGGCCGTACAGCCCAGGCCCCCGCCGCCACCAGAATGACCAGGTTGATCACGCTGATCAGGCCTGCGACCAGTGGAAGTGCCGCATCGAAGCCGAAGAACTGGGCCGGCAGCCAGGCCAGTCCCAGGATCAGAACGTCGAACGGCTTCGTCCAGTGCATGTAAAAACCGTCGGGCGCGTTGTCGCGGGCAACGAGGCCCGCCTGCCACGACCCGGTGTCGAGGATCTCACGCAAGCGAGCGACCCGCAGGAAGCTGTCCGTATCGAACAGGGTCCCGCCCATCAGGTTCGTCATGTGCTGGCCCGAATACGCCGCCATGATGCCCAGCGCGAGCGCTACTCCCGGCAGAGCGCAAAGCACGATCTCGTCAAACCGGCAGCCTTCCGTGGGCCCGTCTCGGCTCATGTAATTTCCTTGGAATTACGGGTTAACCAGCCATGCCTATTTGTTTCCGTTCTACCGAAAGCAAACCTAAATAGGAGCGGTGAATATGTCGGAACCGCACCCAGGGCAGTATTTATGAGTTATCGTAGCCGTGAGAACGCGCTGATTGGCCACACCGGCTTCGTGGGATCGAACCTCGCCCGGCAGCGCCCGTTCGATGCATTCTTCAATTCCAAGAATGTTCACGATCTGGCCGGCCGTCACTTCCGGCTGCTGGTATGCGCCGGCGTCTCGGCGATCAAGTGGCAGGCCAATCAGGATCCCGAGGCCGACTGGGCAGGTATCCAGCGCCTGGTGACCGCACTCCAGAAGACCACGGCCGACCGGTTCGTCCTGATCTCGACGGTGGACGTGTATCCCGAGCCTGGCGAGCCCAAGGACGAGAGCTTCGATTGCCTCGCTCACGGCAATCACGCCTACGGCCATAACCGCGCGCGGCTCGAGAGGATCGTAACCGACCTGTTCGCGAACGTGCACATCGTCCGCCTTCCGGCGCTGTTCGGGCCCGGTCTCAAGAAGAACGCGATCTACGATCTCATGAGCGACAACTGCCTCCACGCGGTGAACCCCGCAGGGCAGTTTCAGTGGTACGACATCGACTGCCTGTCCGGCGACATCGACACCGTCGTCGGCCACCGGCTTCCCGTCGCCAACCTGGTGCCCGAACCGCTCCCCCTTCGACGTCTGATCGACGCCCGATTCGCCGAGAAGGACATCGGCAGCGAAGCATCGCCGGCTGGCCGGTACGACATCCTCACGTGCCATAGCGATATCTTCGGCAGCCCGGCCACCGGCTACATGATGGGCGCAGACGAGTCCTACGACCGGCTGCTCTACTACGTCGATCGCGTGAAGGGCCCGCGCTCCTTCCATTCCGACAACCTGCCCAAGGATCTCAAGCAAGCCATCTGGGAAGCGCAAATGACCCGCGCGCTCAGGGCGTCGCGCATGGACCCTCGCCACGGCCACCTCGATGCTCTTCTCGACGACGACACCGCGGGAGCCGGCTGATGCGCCTCTCCGTCTCCAATATCGCGTGGAAGCAGCATGACGATCCGGTCATCCTGGCGATGCTGCGCACCCTCGACGTTTCCGGCATCGAGCTCGCACCAACCAAGATCTGGCCCGAGTGGATCGGAGCCACGCCGACGGCCGCCGCCGCATATGGCCAGAACCTCCGCGATGAGGGCTTCGAGGTACCGGCCTTCCAGTCGATCCTGTTCTCCAGGAACGACATCGCGATCTTCGGCGATGCAGGGTCGAAGCGCCGGCTTGTCGAGCACGTTCACCGCGTCGTGGAGCTCGCCCATGCCATGGGTGCCTGCACCCTGGTCTTCGGCTCGCCGCAACTCAGGGACCCTGGCCAAAGGACCTGGCTCGATGCCCAGGACGAGGCTGTCGAGGTCTTCGCCAGGCTCGCGGAGACCTGCGCCGGTACGAACGTGGCGATCGGACTCGAGCCGAACCCCCCGGAATATGGCTGCCGCTTCGCGACCAGCACCACCGACGTCGCCGAGCTGGTTCTGACGATCGACCAGCCCGGCCTGCGCGTTCATCTTGATTCCGGCCAGATGGCCATGACGGGCGAGGCACCAGTGGTCGATGCGGCCGGTGCGATGCCGATGGTGTGTCATGTCCATGCAAGCGAGCCGTGGTTGGCGCCCTGGAGCCGGCCCGTGGCTCCCCATCACGAGCTTGCCGCGGTCCTGCGCTCGCATCGTTACGACGGATGGGTCTCGCTCGAGATGCGCCACCCTTCCGGTGATGTCGTCGCTGAGCTTCGCAACGCCGTCCAGATCGTGAAGAGCCTCTACTTCGGCTGACAGGTCATCTGATCGGCGCATCAAGCAAGGACGTTGGTCCATGAGTTCCTCAAAGCCCTTTGTCAGCGTAATTTCCGTCATCGAGCAGGACACGGCCGTCGAGCTCGACCTGCTGGAAGCAGAGATCCTGGCCGTCAAGACATTGCTCGACCCGCTGGTTCGCGAAAGCGACTTCGTGCTCATCGCCAACGGCATCGAGGAAGGCTCGCTGGCGGACCTGCGCTCGATGCTGTCCCGCCTGGAGGATGTCCAGGTCTACGTTCTTGCTCGCGCGGTCGATCCGGACGTCGCCATTCTCGCCGGCGTGGAGAACGCCCTCGGCGATCTGGTGCTGACCCTGGACCTCGGCCACTACGACCCCGAGGTGCTGCCGGACATGATCGAGGCAGCAGGCAGCCACGACGCAGTGCTGCTCGATACCTGCGGCACGACGGGCGGCTTGCACGGCTGGCTGCGGCGAGGCTTCTATCGTGGATACGCCGGGCTCACCGGGGTCGACGAGAGCTCGATCTGCAGCCAGCGCCTGATGAGCCGGCGCCTGGTGAGCTACATTCTCCAGCACGACGAGGCACCAAGCCTCCTACGGCGCCTCGCAATTCAGTCTGGCTTTCCGATCGCGCGGCTGTCGAGCCGGCGCAACATCACCCCCCGCCGGCGATCGCTTCGTCGCGAGCTCGCCAAGGCCCTGCGGCTCCTGACCTGTGGTACGACCGCGCCGCTGCGCGCCGTCTCCGGCGTGGCGATCCTCGCCGGCGGCCTGAACCTCGCCTACATGGCCTACGTCCTCGCGATACACCTGCTCAAGGACGATGTCGCCCCTGGCTGGGTGACGTTGAGCTTCCAGATCTCCGGCGGCTTCCTCTTCATGTCCCTGATGCTGGCACTGGTGGCGGAGTACATCCTACAGATCCACGGCCGCGCGGTGCGCCAGCCGGCCTACTACATCGCCCAGGAATTCCGGTCCAACGTCATGACCCGGGAATCCAGGCTGAATGTCCTCAGGCAGGCTTGATCCTCCGTATTCGCAGTCGAACTGGCATCGTATTTTCGATCAAACGGCGTTCGGCTAGGTAAATCACCACGCGTATCGGAATCCTTGTGCGTAAATAAACCCATATTACGGCATTCGAGCCCCCTCCCGAGAGCGCTTCCGAATGCCGGATTCCTCACGCCTTGCCGCGCCCCCGCCGCGCATAGAGACCCTACTCGCCCTGCGCACGGCCGCTCTCAGCGTGATCGACGCGGGCGCCGATATCCCGCTCGACACGTCCGAAATCGAGGTCCTGCTGTCGGCCGCCGGCCTTGAGCAGCCTGACTGCGACGAGGCTTGGCTCAGGCGATCGCTCGATCGGGGCGTGGACCCACTTGGCGACGCCTACTGTCGGATCTTGAACCCCGATACCCGGCGTGGACAGGGTCAGACCTTCACCCCTCCGGCGATCGTGGAGTCCATGGTTGCCGCTGCCCGGATCGAGGCCGACACCAATGGTGCCTTTGTGCGGATCGTTGACCCCGGAGCGGGTAGCGGCCGGTTCACCATCGCGCTGGCGCGTCATTTTCCCGATGCGGAACTTGTGGCGGTGGAGCGGGATCCGGCCGTCTCAGTGCTGCTCCGGGCCAATCTGCACGCCGCTGGCCTCACTCCGAGGGCCCGGGTCCTACGAGAGGATTTTCGTGCGATCGACCTAGGGGAGGTGCCTGGCCGAACGCTGTTCGTCGGCAACCCGCCCTATGTCCGGCACCACGACATCGGTGCCGAATGGAAGGACTGGTACGCCGCGGCCGCCGCCTCCTACGGCGTTCGGGCCAGCAAGCTCGCCGGCCTCCACCTCCACTTCTTCGTGAAGGCGCTGCAGCTATCGCGCCCGGGCGATTTCGGCCTCTTCGTCACCGCCGCCGAATGGATGGAAACGGGCTACGGCCGGGCCTTGCGCGATCTGTTGCTTGGGCCGATGGGCGGCAGAAGCGTCCATATAGTCGATGCAGCAAGCCGGCCCTTCGCCGATGCGTTGACCACGGCCGCGATCACCGGCTTCGGGCCGCACGCCACTTGCGACGGCATGCGCCTCTCGTATGTTCAGAGCGCCGATGACCTTGCGGATCTGAGTTCCGGCATCGACGTTGCGGCGGACGTCCTGCAGGGGGCGTCGCGCTGGGGGCGTGACCTGTGCGATGCCCGCCCGATCGATCAACACAGCCCCGGAGATGCGGTACCCATCGGAACGCTGTTCCGGGTCTCCAGGGGGCAATCGACCGGGCAGAACGATGTCTGGATCGCCGGGCCCGACACGCCGCTGTTGCCGGACCGGTTCCTGGTGCCCTGCATCACCGCGGCGCAGGACATCTTCGATGCCGAGGCAACCGGCTGGCGGATCGCCAAGGCCGGGCAGCTGAAGCGCGTGATAGCACTGCCGGCCGATCTCGACGCGCTGGATCCCACCGAGCGGACGGCGATCGACACATTCCTTGACTGGGCGCGGGCCAGAGGGGCCGACAAGACCTATACGGCGCGCCACCGTAAGCCCTGGTGGTCGGTTCGCCTCTACCCTCCGGCGCCGATCGTCTGCTCCTACATGGCTCGGCGCGCGCCGGTCTTCGTGCGCAACACCGTTGGAGCAGCGATCCTGAACATCGCTCACGGGCTGTATCCTCGATACGAGCCCGGCGAGGCGGAGCTCGACCAGTTGTGCCAGACACTCAACCGATCCATCCGTCTCGAGGACGGCCGGACCTATGCCGGCGGTCTCGTGAAGTTTGAACCCAAGATGGTGGAGAACCTGAAGATCGAACGCCTGTCGGACCGGCCCTCGTCGTGAGGGCAGGTCCGGCACGCATTCACTCATTTCGCTGGAGTGCCTTTTAAGCCTCCGGGGCAACCCCGGGGATATCGGCAACTCGGCGCCGGCGGCTTGCCGGCGCGCTCAGATCATCCAGCAGAACCATGACAATCCGTACCGCCGGGACTCCGGATCGAGAGATCCGGACCGCGGACGATTTCGTTCGCCATGTCCGCCGTCTTGATCGCCTTCTTTTAGCCGGAACATCGAGAGAGGAAACGCGCAGAATCAAGGAACTACAGGATTGGATTAAAGTTCAGAATGATGTTTTGTCCGCCTTCGTCGCGGCACCGTCCGCCGGCGACCTGCAGCGGAACTTCCTCACCGATGGAGCCTCGTCCTTGCTCGATGTCGGCGAGGGTCGCGGCCAGGATTTCAAAGGTCGGCAGGGACATGGGGCCTGGGCAGAGAAGCTCCTCTTTGGCCGGTTCGGTCGCGGCAGCACCGACTTCGTCCTCGTGCCCTTCGGCCCATCGGACGACATCCACCCTGGCCACCCGGCCTACCAGAAGCACCGGCGGGCCTACCGGGAGATCGAGCTGCTCGAGGGCAAGCGCCCCGACTTTCTTCTGTTCCGCGCAGAGGACCGGGATGTAGCCAGCTGGCTCTACCGACGTCGCAATCACACCGTTGACGAGAAGGCGCGCACGGTGATCGAGACCTTCGCGCTCGCAGCAGTCGAAACGAAAAGCAGCCTCTGGCTGTATAAAGTCCGGCGCCGGCAGAATCGGAAGCCCCTGTCCTATACGGTGAAGGCCGAGGAGATCGAACCGATCAATGCCTGGATCGAGAGTTTCGGGAAGTCACTCTTGATCGCCCAGTCCTTCGTGGACGAGGTCTATCTTATCTCCTACGACGACTTCTTGATGCGTCGGGAGGCTTCGAGCCGGACCTACGCGAATACCGGCAAGCCGACGTTCTTCGCCCCGACCGCGACTTCGGAGCGGCTTGCCGACATCGACTTCGAGCCCGGGTCGATCGTGTCCGATCCGGCGGGCCAGGTCTCGCGCTTGTGCGAATGGCCTCAAGCCAGCCTGGCGAACGTCAACGCATCGCTCCTCGCGACCCTGGTCGCAAAGGACATCCTTCTTGATCAGGAGCTCGGGGTCGCCGCCTGACCCCGACCTCGGTCCGGCCGCGGTCACCGCTGCATGCGATGGCCGCGGATTGCGGACGCGGCAGCTCCTGTGGCGACGTCTTCCGCCACCAGACGCAAATTTCGGCAGTTTTACGACAACCCGCCTGCGCCGCCGAAAAACGGCAGGAAATACGCCATTCTTCTTGAGCAAAAGCTTGCCTGACGGCCGGTTGAACTCAACTAGATCACACAGATCCCAGACAACCGCATTTACGAAGGTTCACGGCATCCATGAACGATATGACTCCAGCCGTCTCCGAGGCGCCTGCGCCGTCCGCGGCCACGCCCGCCGACGCGAATACCTATGACGCCCGATCGATCCGCGTGCTGCGCGGGCTGGAGGCCGTGCGCGAGCGGCCGGGCATGTACATCGGCGACGTGTCCGACGGCACCGGCCTGCACCACATGATCTACGAGGTCGTGGACAACGGCGTCGACGAGGCCCTGGCCGGTCACGCCGATCGGCTCGACATCTCGCTCAACAAGGATGGCTCGGTCACGGTCCGCGACAACGGCCGCGGAATTCCGGTGGACATCCATCCCGAGGAGGGTGTTTCGGCTGCCGAGGTCATCATGACCAAGCTGCACGCCGGCGGGAAGTTCGATAACAACTCTTACAAGGTCTCCGGCGGCCTGCACGGCGTCGGCGTCTCGGTGGTGAACGCTCTGTCGGAGGCCCTGGAGCTCCGGATCTGGCGCGATGGCGGCGAGCACGTCATGCGCTTCGCTCACGGCGAGCCGGAAGGACCGCTGGAATTCGTGCGCAAGGTGGCCAAGAACCGCCGCGGCACCCAGGTTACCTTCAAGCCGTCGGCCCTGACCTTCACGATCACCGAGTTCGACTTCGCCACGCTGCAGAAGCGCCTGCGCGAGATCGCCTTTCTGAACGGCGGCCTGACGATCGTGCTCGAGGACCGGCGCGGCGACGAGGTTCGCGAGGAGACCTTCTCCTACGAAGGCGGCGTCGCCGAGTTCGTGCGCTACCTCGACTCCAACCGTGAGCCACTGATCGCCGCACCGATCCTCATCCGCAGCGAGAGCGAGGGCATCGAGGTCCAGGTCGGCCTGGAGTGGCACAAGGGCCACAACGAGGTCGTTCAGTGCTTCACCAACAACATCCCGCAGCGTGACGGCGGCGCCCACTTGGCCGGCTTCCGCGCGGCGCTGACGCGTGTCGTTTCCAGCTACGCCACAGCCAACAACCTTCTGAAGCGAGGCTCAACCTCCTTCAGCGGCGACGATATCCGCGAAGGTCTCACCTGCGTGGTTTCGGTCAAGGTTCCGGATCCGAAGTTCTCGAGCCAGACCAAGGACAAGCTGGTCTCCTCCGAGGTCCGCCCCGTGGTCGAGAACATCGTCGGCAAGGAGCTGCTGACCTGGTTCGAGGAGAACCCGTCGGAGGCCCGAACGGTCGTCGGCAAGGCCTGCGAGGCGGCCGCCGCCCGTGAGGCAGCCCGGCGGGCCCGCGACATGGTTCGCCGCAAGACCGAGTTCGACGTCGCCACCCTGCCCGGCAAACTTGCCGACTGCCAGTCGCGCGACCCCGCGGAGAGCGAGCTGTTCCTGGTGGAGGGCGACTCGGCCGGCGGCTCGGCCAAGCAGGGGCGCAATCGCAAGAACCAGGCGATCCTGCCGCTCAAGGGCAAGATCCTGAACGTCGAGCGAGCATCCTTCGAGAAGATCGTGGCGTCGGAGGAGGTGGGCACGCTGATCACGGCACTCGGCACCGGTATCGGCGAGGAGCGCTTCGACATCAGCAAGCTGCGCTACCACAAGATCATCATCATGACGGACGCGGACGTCGACGGCAGTCACATCCGCACGCTGCTGCTGACCTTCTTCTACCGCCGCATGCCGCAGATCGTCGAGAGCGGCTACCTCTACATCGCGCAGCCGCCGCTCTACAAAATGAAGCGTGGCAACTCCGAGGTCTATCTCGCCAACGAAGCGGAGATGACCGAACGGCTCCTCGATCAGGGCATCCGCGGTGTCACTCTGTCGGTCGACGGCGAGCCGGTCGCCCAGGTCGAGTTCGAGGCGATCATCCGCCAGGCAGCCCTCTGGGCAACCGACATCCGCGAGATCGCCACGGTGACCGGTCAGATCCGGCTGCTGGAGACCCTCGCTGCCACCAGGGCGCTCACGCAGTACCTGTTCCTGGCTCCGGAGACGGTCGAGGACAAGGTCCGGGCGTCCATCAAGCTGCTCAACGCCCAGGACACCGGCGACGATGCGCCGGTCTGGCGCTACGAGCTCAAGCCCGGCGGCTTCGTGTTCTTCCAGGAAGTCGACGGGGTCGAGGACCAGATCACCCTGCCGGACAGCATTCTCGGCATGCGCGCTTTCGAGCGGTTGACCCAGCGCTATGTCCTCGGCGGCGACCTGCCCTTCGGCCGAAAGCTGGTGACCAACGCCGGAGACAAGGAAAGCCCCGCTCTCGGGCCCGTCGAACTGGTCGATCGGGTCATGGACGTCGGCCGCCGCGGCGTCACCATCCAGCGATACAAGGGTCTCGGCGAGATGAACCCGGAGCAGCTCTGGGAGACGACCCTCGATCCGAACGCCCGCACCCTGCGGCGCGTGACCATCCCGAGTGCGGAGAAGGCCGACGAGGCGTTCTCGCTTCTTCTCGGGGACGAGACCGAGGGCCGGAGGAACATCCTGCAGTCCATGTCTGCCGATCAGCTGGACCTGGATCTCTGAGATGGTGGAGGACGACGAAGCCAGGCGCCTGCGCCTGGAGGCCAACCGGCGCCTCGTTCTGGAGGCGCTAGACACCCTCGAGGCGGAGGGCCGGGTGGCGAGTATCGGCGACGCATCCAAGCTGCTCGTCCTCCTCACGTCCGAAGTGGCGGCCCGCCTCGATCGTCACGGTGACCGACAGGAGATCGCAGATCTCTTCATCGGCGTTGCCGATGCCGTCAAGACGGGCGCGTTCGGCCTATCCGTCTCGCCCTACACCATCACGCTCGAACACTGGCAGCGCCGGCGATTGCACCGCCTCTCCACTGCCGCTCACCGCTGAAATCGGAACTGAACATCATGACCGACCAAACACCCATGTCTTCCGAGCAGATCGTCAATACGGCGATCGACCAGGAGGTCCGCACCTCCTACATCGACTACGCGATGAGCGTCATCGTAGGCCGGGCCCTGCCCGACGTCCGCGACGGCCTGAAGCCCGTCCACCGCCGCATCCTCTACATGATGAGGAAGGGCGGCTACGATGCCGGCAAGCCGTACCGCAAGTCGGCCCGCATCGTCGGCGACGTGATGGGGTCCCTTCATCCGCACGGTGACAGCGCGATTTACGAAGCGATGGTCCGCATGGCCCAGGGCTTCTCGATGTCGATGCCGCTCGTCGACGGCCAGGGCAACTTCGGCTCGATCGATGCGGATCCCGCCGCCGCAATGCGGTACACCGAGGCTCGACTGGCGAGGCCGGCCTCCCTGCTTCTCGACGATCTCGACAAGAAGACGGTGGATTTCCGTCCCAACTACGATGGCTCCGAGGTGGAGCCGATCGTCCTGCCGGCGCGCTTCCCCAACCTGCTGGTGAACGGCTCCGAGGGCATCGCCGTCGGCATGGCCACTCGCATCCCGCCCCACAACGTGACCGAAGTGATCAACGCCTGCATCGCGATGATCGACGATCCGGCCATCACCCTCGACGGGCTCATGGCCCACATCCAGGGTCCGGACTTCCCGACCTGCGCCAGCGTGATCGGCCGGGCCGGCATCCGCAAGGCTTACGAGACCGGCCGCGGATCGATCACCCTGCGCGCCAAGCACACCATCGAGACGCCGCGCAAGGGGCGGGAGTCCGTCGTCTTCACCGAGCTGCCGTACCAGGTCAACAAGAAGGCCCTGGTGGAGCGGATCGCCGAGCTGGTGAAGGAGAAGACGATCGAGGGCATCTCCGATCTGCGCGACGAGTCCGACCGCGACGGCATTCGCGTCGTCGTCGACCTGAAGAAGGACGCCGACGCCGAGATCGTGATCGCCCAGCTCCACAAGCACACGCCCCTGCAGACCAACTTCTCGTTCAACGTCCTGGCGCTGAATCAGGGCCGGCCGGAGCAGATGAGCCTGCAAACGGTCCTGAAGGCCTTCCTGGCGTTCCGGCGCCAGGTCATCAGCCGGCGCACGGCCTATCTGCTGCGCCAGACCAAGGACCGCGCCCATGTCGTCGCCGGCCTGCTGGTGGCGATCGCCAACCTCAACGACGTGATCCGCATCATCCGTGCGGCGAAGGACCAGGCCGAGGCCCGCGAGGCGCTCATGCAGGCAGAGTTCGAGACTGCCGACATCGACGCCGTCCTGGACCGGATCGTGCTGGACAAGAAGCGGCCGCGGAACCGGCTTACCGAGGTCCAGGCCCGCGCCATCCTCGATCTGCGCCTGCACCGCCTGACCGGCCTGGAGCGCGACAAGCTGGCGGAGGAGGCCGCCCAGCTCGCGGCCGACATCGCCCGTTACGTCGAGATCCTGAGCAACGAGGCGGTCCTCGTCCAGGTCATGCGCGACGAGCTGGTGGAGACCCGCGACCAGACCCTGACCGAGCGTCGGACCACGATCGAGGACGGCGAGGCCGACTACGACATCGAGGATCTGATCAAGCGGGAGGAGATGGTCGTCACCATCACCCACGACGGCTACATCAAGCGCGTTCCGCTGTCGCAGTACCGGACCCAGAAGCGTGGCGGCAAGGGCCGCAACGGCATGGACACCAAGGACACCGATTTCGTCACCATGCTGATCTCGGCGTCCACGCACACCCCGCTGCTGTTCTTCACCGAGAGCGGCATCGCCCACAAGCTCAAGGTCTACCGGCTGCCCGAAGGTGGTCCGACGGGCCGTGGCCGGCCGCTGGTCAACCTGCTGAAGATCGACCGGACCGACAAGATCGCAGCGGTCCTGGCACTCCCCGAGAACGAGGCGGAGTGGGAAACCATCACCGCGGCCTTCGTCACCGAGAAGGGCGACGTCCGGCGAAACCTGCTGTCCGACTTCTCCAACGTGCCGTCGAACGGCAAGATCGCCATGAAGCTGAGCGACGGCGACGGCAATGCCTTCGACCGCCTGGTCAACGTCATGCTGTGCACCGACGACCAGGACATCATGCTCACCTCCGAGCGCGGGCAGGTCGTTCGCTTCAAGGCCGACGACGTCCGCATCTTCGCCGGGCGAAGCTCGACCGGCGTGCGGGGCATCAATCTCGCCCTCAACGACAGGGTCATTTCCGCCCAGATCCTGAACCACATCGATCTTCTGCCGGGCGAAGGTGCCGCCTTCCTGGTCAGCGACACTCGCAAGCGCAAGCCGAACGCCTCGGCCGACGAACTGGCGGCTGCCGCCGGCGAGGATGCCGAGGGGGTGGAGCTGACCCCGGAGCGCTACGATGAGCTCAAGGCGGCCGAGCAGCTGATCCTGACCGTCACCAGCGGCGGCTTCGGCAAGCGGTCGAGCTCCTATGCCTTCAAGAGCACGCGTCGCGGCGCCAAGGGTGTGAAGGACAAGTCCGATCACCCCAAGGTCGGCGACCTGGTGGGCTCCTTCGTGGTCCAGAGCGACGACGAGCTGATGCTCACGACCAATGGCGGACAGATGATCCGCATCGAGGCGGGCAACATCCGCCTCACCGGCCGCAACACCTCCGGCGTCCGCCTCTTCAACGTGCCCAAGGGCGAGTCCGTCGTCGCCGTCTCTCCGATCCGGGTCGATCGCGAGCTCGAGATCGACGACGAGGTGGAGATGCCAGAGCAGCCGGACCAGCCGGCTCTCACCTGAGCTAGCCGCCTCCAAACGGAATGGCCTCGCTTCGGCGGGGCCATTCCAGTTTCGGCGACCAGACATCTTGATGGCCGGCAGTCAGCGCGACCTGATCCTGCCTAAGGACAAAAACATGAGCGAGTGGTTCACCAACGCCATAACCGCACGCGGCAGCGTCGCCGACGTGGAGGATTTCCTCTTTCGGATCAGGGGTAACTTCACGACCCGCCAGACCGGAACCATCCACCCGGGGCGACGTTGGCTGCCCCCTTCAGCCCTCGCTGCTCCACTTGGCACAGACTTTGACCTTCATGTGGCTTTCCCTGAGCTCAGTTCCGTTCTTCCGCAGGGCCTCGACGTGGTCAACTCCTGGTGTGAAAGGAACTGGGGCATCGCGTATTCACCGCGCTGCGACATCTCATCGATGAGCTTCACCCGCAATCAGCGCACCGCATCGATCGATATCCGCCTGGAGACCATCTGCGGCCGCCCGGTCGGCCTCGTCGCTGGACTGGCCAAGCTCGCTCCAGCCCTGTCCTTTCGTCTGCGAATCCGCGGACGAACGTCCGGCCAGCGGTGGCAGGAGCTATTCGGTGGAGATCAAACCAACAACCACGCCTGCAATCCATCCGAGATCACTGACGCATGGCAGAACCGAGACATCCAGGGCCTTGTCAGTCGCACCCGACTGCTACGGGTGCAGGACGGGCCCATGGCGCTGGTCGTGCAGCATGCCGACCCGACGGTCATCCTCCACGAAGGACCAATTGGACCGGCGAAGGAGAGATTCGGATGGCGCGTAGCACTCGTCGATCTTTGGCCTCACCAGAGGCAGAACGGCCTCGTCTTCAACAAGGGACCCTACGCCAATGAGCATCGTGCATTCGCCGTCGCCGACGGCGTAGCAGCGATCTCTCTCTCCGGCAGGTTCCCTTGCGAACATGACCTGCCGGATCCAGCGCCGGCGGACCTGCGGGCAGCTGCGGTCGATCATTTTCTCTTCTGGGACGAAAACCCGCCCGACACCACGGCGCACGAACGCATGCAGCTGCGCAAGCTCGCGAGCGCCCACATCGCCGCCGGCCGCCTTTGCGCCGCCTAGGCATCCTGACGCCACTCGAGGACCGCAATGCCGAACTGGTGCACGAACACCCTTCTCATCCGCGGTGACGTCGCGGCGGTGGAGAACTTTCTCTTCCTGGTCCGCGGAAACAGCGCACCGCAATGGCCCGACAGCAGCGATACCGGCACCCGGTTGGTTCGCGAGCATGTTCTCTCCAACCCGATCAACTCCGCTTTCGACTTTCATCGGATCAAGCCGGTACCCGAGGACATTATTCGGCGAGGGTTTTCCGAGGCCGGATACGACTGGTGTTGCACGAACTGGGGCACGAAGTGGGACGTCGGTCACGACATCTTCCAAGTGACGCTGACCCGCTTCAAGCGACGCGCCATGCTCAAGATCCGCATGGACACGGCCTGGTCACCGCCACTAGGGGTCATCGCCCGTGCGGCCGAGATGTTTCCGACCCTCAGCTTCCGGATCAGCTGGCGCGAAGAAGGCAACGGCGTCAAGGGAAGCGAGAGCTTCGGACCGATCCATGACGACGGAAACTCCGCGGTCGTGCCCCTGGCAAATCCAGCCAGTCCCTGGTTCGATCACGATCAGGCCGGTCTCACTTGTCGCGTACGCTGCCTCAGGGGCGCGGATGGTCTCTACGCTCTCGTCGTCGTCCACGCGGATCCGACGGCAGTATGGCGCAGCGGCGCCGGTCTGCCGGCAGAAACTTTCGGCTGGCGTGTCGCGCTGATCGATCTCGAGCTGCCAGGCTGGAAGCCAGAATGCGAGGCACTCAATGCCGGGCCATATGGCTCTGAGCAGCGCGCGAGGGAAGTCGCGCTGCAGGTGGAGAACATCGTGCTGTCCGGATCGGTGCCAGGTGCCGCCGACGTGCCGGCGCCCAGCGCCGACGACCTCGAGGTCGCCGAAATCGAGCACTTCCGCTACTGGGATGGAAACCCGCCCGACAGCACCGCACACCAGCGCATGCGGCTGCGCAACCTCACAGTAGCCGATGCTGAGGCAGCCTGATCGGGACAGGGGCGAAAAGGCAGCGGCCCGCGCTTCCGCGGGCCGCTGTTCAGGGAGACGGAGGTAAGGGCTCCGGGCCAGATCAGATCGTCACGACCGCTGCGATCGGCTCGGAGCCCTCGGCCTATCGACCCCTCACCCGTGCCCGATATTCCTCCCACTCCGCTCCCCGCACAGCGCTGGTGCCCCATTGCGATGTCACCGATCGCTGCCAGCCGCCGGAGTTCAAGGCAGGTCCTGTCGAGCGATCATGCCCAGCCCCTGGCAAAGCGCGCGGCGCAGACGCTACATGATCAGGCTGCCAAAAGGTCACCCTGGGCGGCACGACCAAGGTATTTGAGGGCGCGGCTGCCACCGTGGAATCATCGAAGCGCGTGGCTTCGTCGGGCGGGTTGTGACCGCCTGGCAGCAGAGCATCCAGCTTGCCGTACACGTCCCTGTAGTACCGAACCTCACCGGCCTCATCCAGGTCAACGAGCCGGTACACGAGGTGCACGGGCAGCGGGTCCGCAAGGTCGACGCGGAAGGTCGTATCTCCAGGCAGGCGATCACTGACCCTCCTCGAGATCCAGGCGTCTTCTCCGACGAGAAGGCGCGCCAGCTCTGCGATTTCGTGCACCCGCACGCATCCGGAGCTCAGTGTGCGATCCTCGCGTTCGAACAGGCTTCGATCCGGGGTGTCGTGCAAGAACACGTAGTGGCGGTTCCACATCTCCAGCTTGACCTCGCCTAGAGCAGTATCGAGGCTCGGCTTCTGCACAAAGGTGTAGTGGTCAGGACGGGTCGTCCAGTCGACCCCCGCAGGATCTACCTCGGCCCATCCTTTCGTCGGATCGTAGATCACCAGCCCCTTCTTTGCCGTGAAGCCGGGGTCCTTTGCCATCGCGGGCAAGATATCGGACGCTTCGATGCCGGGCGGCACGAACCACGAGGGATTGAAGGTAATCGCCGTGATCCTCGCATCCAGGATCGGCGTCTGACGTGACTTCCGGCCGACGATCACCGATCCGGAAAACACCACTGCGTCGTCCTTGTAGTACCAGATCTCCTGCGCCGGGATGTTCACGACGATGCGGTCCGCCTCCCGCGGCAGATCCGGCTGGGCAAGGGCCTGGTCGATCCTGCTCAGCAGATGGCTCCTCAGATCGACCATCGCCGCCCGGGTCTCTGGGCCAACGATTCCATCGGGCTCGAGGCCGTAGGTCACCTGGAACCGGCGAACCGCGTCACTCAGCATCTGGTCGTAATAGCCGGCCCTCCCCGTTCCGGGGAGCATGAAGCCATGGGCCGTCATTGCTGACCGAATATTGGCTGCATCGACACCGACATCGCCAATGCGAACAATCGCCCTGGCCAGGGTTACCTGGGGGTATTCATCCGTCGCGACCTTGGCACGATACTCTTCGATAACCCGTCGCCACGATCGCTGGCCAGAGGTTGTGGGCGTATCCAGATGAGAAATGGGCGGCGATGGATCCTCCAATGGATGGGCCGTTGCCGGAATATCTTCGGCCATAGCCGTTGCCGAGACAGCAAGGAGCAGCCACAGGCCCAGCGCCGGGCGAGTATAGACTTGCATGGAGAGGTCCAGTAATACGGAATCCTCTATCGAATTTGGTTCGAAATACGCGAAACGAAACCCGAAGATATCTCGCCAGGTTCGCCGAGGCCTGCCTTATGACCGCTCCGGCCCCTCGCTTGACCTTTTCCGGCCAGCGATTTTCGCACACATCTATTATTCCGGACCCTGGGGCAGCGAAAAAGCGGAGCGGCAGGAAAAATCCGCTTTACACGCTTTATAAGATTGGCTAGGAATTGCGCTATCATCGACGCCGGATCGACGACACGCTGTTGTATTCAGCGGGCTCGATTGGTGCCCAAGTCCAAATTCCTACGCGCCGTAAATCTAGGCCGCAAGCCGTACCAAGAGCCCAAGTCCGACGTCGTGGCCCAGAAATCGGGCGACGGCCAGTATGCCTATGGCCAGGGACAAATACGGGCCCATCGGCAAGCCGACCAGGGGTGGCAGGTTCCGTCGGCTCCGAATCACGCAGACGACTACGCTAACGGCCACGAAGAGCCAGGAAGAAACCAGGATGAACAACGGCAGCGCGTCCAGTCCGACCCAGAGGCCAGCGACTCCAGCGAGCTTGACGTCTCCGAAGCCGAGTGCGTCGGCGCCCCGCCATAGAACGAAGATCTTCTGCAAGGTGTATCCGCCCCCGAATCCCACCAGGCCGCCGGCGATGAAGTCCCAGCTCGTAAGCGAACCGAGCGGCGACACCACCGCGACCACGAAGCCAAGGACGGCTAGCGGCAGCATCAGCCGATCGGGAAGCGTCTCGGTCAGCTGGTCGATAATCGACAGCAGCACCAGGCCCCCTAGAAGAAGGCCGACGGCGATGAACTGCACGATGTCCATCGCCAATGGCTCAGGCGAGCCTGGCGTCGTCGAGCAGGATCTGCGCCGACCGGCTCCCGTTCCATTCGTTCACGTCGAGCGTGCCGAGAACGTCGATCTTTCGGCCCACGCTGGCCAACAGGCCATCACAGAGCGGGCTGCCGGCCACGTTGAACGCTATTCCCTTCAGCCGGCGACTGCCGGCACCGCCCAACTCGATACGCAGGTGCGCCTCCTTGAGCAGATCGGCGCGCACCAGCTGCGCCCCCGTGATCACGAAGCGCGGACGCGAGTTTCCCTGCCCGTAGGGCTCCATTGCCACCAGGGCGTCGATCAGGCCAACGGAAACGCGCTCTACCGGCAGCAGCATGTCGACCTGCGACTGCACGCCGGTCCTGGCGAACTCGCTGGACGCCAGCTGCTCGTTCATGAAGGCGATGAAGTCTGCGTAGTGCGACAGCTCCACGGTAGCGCCGCCGGCCATGGCGTGGCCGCCGCCCTTGACGAGAATGCCCTCGCGCCTGGCCGCCATGATTGCAGCGCCGAGATCGAATCCACGCACGCCGCGGCCCGAACCCACCGCCTGCTCGCCGCCGGCGGCGAAGACGAAGGCCGGCCTGTCGTAGGCTTCCTTCAGCCTCGATGCCGCGATGCCGATCACTCCCGGATGCCAGCAGGCACTGAGTGCGAAGGCGATGGGCCCAGCACCGCCGGCGGCCTCGATCTGGGCCATTGCCTCCTCGGTGCACAGCTTCTCCAGCTCGCGACGTTCGGCATTCCACGCGTTGAGCTGCTCTGCCAGGTCCTGGCACTCCACCGGATCCTCGCTGGACAGGAGGCGGGCCCCGGCATCCGCAGCCCCGACGCGGCCGCCGGCGTTGATCCGAGGTCCGAGGACGAAGCCGCAGTGATGGGCTGCGACCTCCTCATGGAGGTCTGCGACCTTAGCCAATGTCGCGAGCCCCGGATTGCGACGGGTGTTCATCACCTCCAGGCCGCGGCGCACGAAGGCCCTGTTTATGCCGGTGAGCGGAACTACGTCGGCTACGGTGCCCAGAGCCACGAGATCCAGGAGAGACATCAGCTCCGCAACCTGGCCGGTCTCCCGGTACCAGCCGGTATCGCGCAGTGCTGCGTTCACGCCGACGCAGAACAGGAAGGTCATGCCGGCGGCGCAGATGTGACCGTATCCGGGCGCCTGATCCAGGCGGTTGGGATTGACTACCGCGACCGCGGCCGGAACCGCCTGCTCGGCCGCATGATGGTCGATCACGATTACATCGAGCCCAATCCCTGCAGCACGCGCGATCGGCTCGAACGCAACGGTACCGCTGTCCAGGACGCAGACCAGGGAGTGCCCTTCCCGGCGAAGGCGCTCGAAACCCTCAACGTTCGGGCCATAGCCCTCCTCGATCCGATCGGGAATGTGAATGGATGCGGTTATGCCGAGCATCGCCAGGAAGCGAGCCAGCACCGCCGCCGATGTAGCGCCATCGACGTCGTAGTCGCCCCAGATGGCGATCCTTTCCTCCTCCCTTACCGCGCGGACCAGACGATCCACCGCCTTGTCCATGTCCACGAAACTGGACGGGTTGGGGAGAAGGTTGCGAAGCGAGGGTTCCAGATAGTTCCTGGCGTCGTCTGCATCGAACCCGCGCGCCGCGAGAACAGGTGCCACGGCCGCCGGTACGTTCACCTCGATCAGGCCCTTGACCCGGTCGCGATCGATCGTTGGCAGCAGCCATGTCCGGCCGCGAAAGGAACGAGCCGGCGCGAACGCCGGCCCTTGGTCTTCATGGTCGCGATCATTCTCGAGCGAGAGAGCGTTCATGCCGGGGCTCCGATCAGGTCAATCGACTTGTGTCCGGACCGCTCGATCAGGCGGCGCATACGCTCCAGCGCCTCCCTCTCGACCTGTCGAACACGCTCGGCCGAAATACCCAGATCGGAAGCCAGCTCGCGCAGTGTCTTGGGAGACTCCGCGAGAAACCGTTCCTTGATGACCCGGGCCTCTCGGTCATCGAGCTGCTCAAGAATTTCGCCGATGACCCGTTCCTGGGCCCGTTCCAGGTCACGCTCCATGACCTTCTGCGGACCTTCGCTCTCGTCTTGCAGAATGTCAATGAATTCGGCGGAGTCCTCATCAGTGGAAATACGCTGGTTGAGGGAAACGCTACGTGAACTCGTCGCGGCCTCGATGCGGCAGACGAACTCGAAGCTCACGCCGAACTCGGTGGCGATCGTCTCTCTGGCATCGTTGTCGAGGGCGTTCCCAAGGCGGCGCCTGGAGCGGGTTATTGCTCTGAAGACAGCCTTTTCGACGCGAGTCCGTCCCAGTCGGACCGGGGTGGTGTTGTTCTGAACGTACTCCTGCAGATACGTCAGAACCCACCACTGTGCGTAGGTCGCAAACCGATTGCCGCTGTCCGGGTCGAACTTGTTGGCTGCCACGATCAACGCCAGGATTCCCTCGTCGAAAAGATCCTCGAATGGCACGCCGAGCCGTTCGAAACGGCGCGCCATCCCGATGATCAACTTCTGGTGCGAGCGAATGAGCCGATCGCGGGATACCTGGCACTGGCGGTCGCGCCATGCGACCGCCAGATCCACCTCTTCTTCGCGGCCGAGAAGGCTTTCCCTCATCGCCTGGCCGCGGATCTCGGAAGCGATGTCCTTCCGTGCGGAAGGCATGGTTCTGCGGCTCGTGGGGGCTGCCTTACTCACGCGCGAATACCTGCTCAGGGGGTTGTTACTCGTCGAGATCGGCGGCGGACTCGTCCTCGCTCACCGAGCTGAAGCCGACGTCCGATCCGGCGGCGACGCGGATCTGGTTGGCGATGTCGTCGGCGACGACAGGGTTCTCCTGGAGGAACAGACGGGCCTTCTCCTTGCCCTGCCCGATCCTCGCTCCGGAGAAGGACAGCCAGGCGCCGGACTTCTCGACGATGCCGTACTTCACGCCGAGGTCGATGAGCTCGCCGTGATACGACACGCCGCAGCCGTACAGGATGTCGAACTCCGCCTGCTTGAACGGCGGGGCGACCTTGTTCTTGACGACCTTGACCCGGGTCTGGTTGCCGACCACCTCGTCGCGATCCTTGATGGCGCCGATGCGGCGGATATCGAGGCGGACGGAGGCGTAGAACTTCAGCGCATTGCCGCCGGTCGTGGTCTCCGGGTTGCCGAACATCACGCCGATCTTCATGCGGATCTGGTTGATGAAGATGACGGTACAGCCGGTCTTCGCGATCGAGCCGGTCAGCTTGCGCAGCGCCTGGCTCATGAGTCGGGCCTGCAGGCCGACGTGACTGTCGCCCATCTCGCCTTCCAGCTCGGCCCGCGGCACCAGGGCGGCCACGGAGTCGATGACGACCAGATCCACCGCGCCGGAACGCACCAGAGTATCGGCGATCTCGAGCGCCTGCTCGCCGCTGTCCGGCTGGCTGATCAGCAGCGTGTCCAGCTCCACGCCGAGCTTGCGGGCATAGGTCGGATCCAGAGCATGCTCGGCATCCACGAAGGCGCAGGTACCGCCCGCCTTCTGGCACTGGGCGACCGCCTGCAGGGCGAGCGTGGTCTTGCCCGAGCTCTCGGGCCCGTAGATCTCGGTGATGCGCCCCTTCGGAATCCCGCCGATGCCCAGCGCGATGTCCAGCCCCAGCGAGCCCATCGAAATGGCATCGATCTTCTGAACCGGGCGTTCACCGCCCAGCCGCATGACCGAGCCCTTGCCGAAGCTCTTCTCGATCTGCGCCATCGCGGCGCTGAGCGCCTTTTCCCGGGCGTCTCCCGTCTGTTGCAAACCCTGCACGAAGCGTCTCCTGGTGGGTGGAATTTCAATGACTCAGAGGAATTTGGTTCGTCTCGACGCCAGTCAACGCGCCGAGGTGTATTAAATGGCGTATTCACGCTCAGAAACGGAAATCCTCAGCTTTGCCGGGCAATTGCCGGCGCGGAAACCTTGGCAGCCGCGCCGACTTCGGCCCGGCCTCCGGCCAGAAATATGGGGAACCCAGCACCAACATGGACATATGTCGTAATCCGACTTCGGGGCGTTCCCAAAAACGCCCGTAATTCCGTTGAGAGCAACGGCGAATAGGTGGAATTGTCGCTATCGGCAGTCCGCCAACGCTGACATTTGTCGTATTTGGTCTTGCGAGTCGTGGATGCGATGCGACAAAAGTCGCAAATTTCCTCGCCCCAACGATCAACGAAAATGGCGGAGTTCCGCGGATTCGCGCTTCGTTTGTTGCGCCGACGCTATGTATTTGTGACGACATACGGCGTAAAAGTGCGTATTTACGAGAAAAATACTGTTTACCATATTTTGGGCATTGCAATCGCGAAGCCGGGTCCGTAAAAAGCCGCCACACGAACACAGAAATCGCACAGCCCATTCGAGGAACCACCGATGAATTGTCGTCCTTCACGCGCTTGAAATCGCTCGCTTGGAGCGGCCCTAGGCGGATTTCTCTGCTGTGGGCCTGGGTCGCATGGCAGGTCCGACAGTTGTGAACTGCGGGTCGACAACCCAGAAGAACAGGCGGAATCAGACACAAGATTGACACAGCGCTGGTCGCACTTGACCGCCTTCTGGCGGGCGATCGGACAGCCCTGGCGATACGCACCGCCGCATCGGCGTGGCGAATAGGATCAGCGTGCCCGAAAAGCTCGCAAGAGCGCGGACATGCGCAGGTATACAATAAATGACACCATTTGAATTCGGATAACCCGGCCGTATATCTACCAATGTCGGGTATCGAATACGGTTCATACGGCGCCCCATCGACCGTTCCCGGTCGCGCGGAAATTCGCAGCGACACCACGACGCTTCTTGATCGAAAGGCTATCCACATGTCCAAAACCTCCCGTGCGGGCGCGGCTTCCCCGCGCCAGTACAAGCTTCTCAGCCACGAGGAAGAACTGGCTCTGGCGACGGCCTGGCTCGAGCGCCGCGACGCCAAGGCGCGCGACAAGATCATCCTGCTGTATCGGCCGCTCGCGACCTCGATCGCCACGAGGCTGGCCCGCCAGTGCGGCATGCAGTCGGAGGATCTCGTCCAGGAGGCGCTTCTGGCGCTGGCGGAGTCCCTCGACAAGTTCGTCCCGAGCATGGGCAACCGCTTCGGAACCTTCGCCCGCTGGCACATCGGCGGCCAGGTCCGGCGCTATGTGATGGACAACTTCGGCCCCTGCCGGATCGGCACGAACTTCAGCGACAAGAAGGTGTTCAGCAGGTTCCGCCGGCTGCGCTCCGAGATCGAGGCACGGACGGGCCGGCCCCTCGACGACGATGGCCGGCAAGAGATCGCCGAGGAGATCGGGGTCAGCTACGCGGTCGTGCAGCGTATGGAGCCACGCATCATGCGCGCCGACGTCAGTCTTGATGCGCCGCTGGCCACCGGCGGCGATGACGACCAGTCCACCACACGTCTTGATCTGCTGGTCGACGATGCTCCCTCCCCCGAGATGGACACCATGACCCGCCTCGACCACTCCCGCGTCATGGGACTGGTGTCCGAACTGATCCAGGAGCTGCCGGAGCGCGAGCAGACGATCCTCCACCACCGTCTGTTCGCTGACGACCGGATCCAGCTGAGCGAGCTCGGCGAGCGCCTGGGTGTCACCAAGGAGCGCGTCCGGCAGCTGGAGCGCAAGGCTCTCAGGCAGCTCCAGCGGTCGCTGGAAGACCTCGGCTTTCACGCGCGGGACCTGATCCATGCGGCCTGAACCCATCACGATCGCAAGCCTGGGCATCGAGACCGTCAACTGGGCAGATCCGAACCACCGCGCTGGCGTGGGCGCTTCCGGCCAGACCTACGAGATCAGGCCGCAGGTCGACGACGACGGCGAGGCATGGGCTGTTGCCATCGACAATCAGCCCTGCCTTCTGGTCTCCAGCCTGTACACCGCGGTGCTGGCCAGCGAGCAGATCGAGGCTCTCGCCATCTTCAAGGGCCAAGGTGCTGCCTCGCTGTCGCATGCAGCACTTGTCGGGGCTCAGCTGATGGCCGGCCACGAGCTGTCCTACTGGCTCAACCAGGTGGCCGCGACCGGCCTTAGCGACGATGACCAGGTCAAGGCGAACGCGGGCCTCCAGGACACCGAAGCCATGCTGGCGCAGATCGACGCGTCCCTCGCGGCTCGGGGCATTTTCGTGGAGAACACCACCATCCACTGACCCCGCCGGCGGTCGCATTGCAACGCTGACGATATCTGCCGCCGGAAATGGCTGCCTGAATTTGGTTAGCCGAGATCAGCGTATTTCCGCTTCGCACACCGTAAAACAGATTGAATACGGGGAGGGTTCGCCAGCGGCGTCCTGTTGGGCCGCTGCCGATCGCCTCCCCCGTATAGGCCCCCAATGGGCCGACCGACCCAAGCCCCCAGAAACTTGAAATTAGAGAGCTCGACATCATGCAAGGATCGCGCTTTATGAAGGATATTCCCCTCGACCGCATTTCCCCGTGGGCACGCAACCCGCGGGTCAAGTCCGACCCCGCCCACATTCGCGATCTGGAATCGTCGATCGTCGAGCAGGGGCTGCTGCAGAACCTGGTCGTCGTACCGGATCCGGCCGCCGACGGCATGTTCATCCAGATCGCCGGCGCCAGCCGCTATCAGGCGCTGAAGAATCTTGCGGAGAAGGGCAAGATCGCGGCCGACATGGGCATCCCCTGCGAGGTGCGGGAGATCGACCCCAACGATCCTGCCGCCCTCGAGGTCGCGCTGTCGGAGAACATCATCCGCCGGCAGATGGATGCCATCGACGAGTCCATCGCCATGGCCGAGCTCGCCAGGTCCGGCCGCACCGCCGAAGCGATCGCCGCGACCTTCGGCTACAAGGTCCGGCTGGTGAAGGAGCGCATGGCGCTCGGCCGCCTGGTTCCGGAGGCACAGGAAGTCGTGCGCTCCAGCCAGCGCGACCTGGACTGGGCCCGCGCGATGACCCTCGCCGACGTCGCCACGCAGAACAAGATCTGCGACGACATCAAGGTCAACCCGGCCGCCTGGAAGGACGGCACCGAGGTCCGCCGGTTCCTGACCGCCGAGACCATCCCGGCCGAGAACGCCCTGTTCGACGTCAAGGCCTACAAGGGCCGCATCGTCCACGACATGTTCGACGGCGACAAGCTCGGTGACCGCGCCGAGTTCTGGGAGCTTCAGAACGCGGCCATCGAGGCCATGCGCGGCGAGTTCGTCGCGGAGGGCTGGGCCGGCATCCACGTCACCCACAACCCCGTCGATCTGTGGCGCTACCGCAAGACCGAGGACATGGCCGAGGGCCACGTCCTCATCGAGGTCTCGCCGAACGGCAAGGTGACGCTGCATAAGGGCCTGGTCGACCCCGAGGCCGAGAACAAGAGCAACGGCTCGGGCTTCGACGACTTCGATCTCGACGACGTTCCGGAGGAGAGCAGCGAGAGCGACCTCGTCGGTGACGCCGTCCGGTTCACCTCGCCGATCTCCGAATACGCCGCCGCCCAGCGCTCCGCGATGGTCCAGTCGGCCGTGGCGAAGAACTTCCGGGCCTCGCTCGAGGCGACCGTCGCCGGCCTGATCGGACACGGCGAGATCGCCATCCGCGCCCACGACTACCGCTTCGGCGGCTCGGCCGACGCCCGCACGAGCACCGCCTTCGAGGACGTGGCCCAGATCCGGGAGGACATCAGCGACACCCTGATGGCGGCTGGCATCCCGGCAACCGATCGGGACGACGCCGAGATCCTGGCGATGATCCGCTCGATGAGCGACGAGGCCCTGCAGGACCTGTTCACCAAGCTGGTCGCGACCAAGCTCGGCCAGGCCAACACCAAGAAGCTCGACGCCGGCGCCGGCAGCCTGCTCAACAGCTTCGGGCTGAGCCTGGGGATCGACATTCGGGCCAACTGGGTGCCGGACGAGCACTTCTTCACCCTGATGCAGGCGTCCGACCTGCGCCGGATGGCGATGGAGTTCCTGCCGGCCGACCGCCAGAGCGGTACCCTGTCGGCGAAAAAGCCGCAGCTCGTGCGCATGCTCTCGGACGCCTTCTCGGACGCCGATGCCAACGACGGCTCGATCGATCCCGAGACGGCGCGGCGGCTGAACGCCTGGGTCCCGGGCGTTATGCGCTTCCCGGCCGAGGATGACGCCACCCGCCTGGTCGAGGTCGATGCTGAATCCGCCGAAGGCGACGCCTTCGCCGCGCTGTTCGGCGATGCCGAGACCGATACCGCGGCCGACGTCCTCGACCCGCAGGTCGCCTGATCCCAGTGGGGCCGGTCCAGGACCGGCCCCACCTCCGCCCCCTCATTCGCGAAAGAGAACGATGTCCAGCTTTCCCGAGCTATTGGCCAGCCTTGATGTCGAGACCGACGGTCCGATTCCGCTCCGCAACTCCATGCTCTCGATCGGC